>Ga0268293_151_pt1 | contig 2877 bp, 5 predicted proteins | sample MetcoculturR22M_FD_191344 | JGI IMG/M metagenome (GOLD analysis project Ga0268293, IMG submission 191344) | Soil microbial communities from Anza Borrego Desert, Southern California, United States - Methanotrophic co-culture R2.2-M | ecosystem: Environmental > Terrestrial > Soil > Desert | place: USA... | reverse complement strand
AATTGCCGCAGTCACGGACAGCACCTATGCCTTAGCGGCCGGTGCAGTCGCACCCGCATTGACGCGCGCTCGTGGCGCCCGTCGTATCGGTTGTTGGCTTGGGGGTGGGGCGTTTATTGGCCTCGGCATTTTCACCGCGCTGGCGGGGTCTCGCAGTGCCAAATAGGCCCAACATGGCGTTCGAGAGGGACGCGCCAAACGCGGCGCGCCACTCAACTTTACGTTAGGCAGCCAATTCAATTGGGGGCTAGCGAGAGGCTGAACATGATCTTTGCCGAGCTAAGATATCCTGATCGCTATGAAGACTTTCACGATGAGCTGCTTGCGTTTGTCCGCACGAGGTTCGCTGACATTGAGTCAGGCCTCCAAGGAGATTCTTGGATATGGATCACGGACGGAGGTGAGAAGGTCGCGTTGGATACGTTTTCGTCCATGAAACATCAGGTAAAGTCGCCTAAGCCCGGCCCGCATGTCAAAAAAGTCATCGACGCCTTAAAAGAAAAATACGAAATTACGATATACGGCGCGCCGGAGTTGGAAGCGCATGAAGATGATTAGCCGCTTGGCTGCCAGTTTGAATGGCAAAATGCCTAACACCCGCATTGAGTCCGACGGCTTACCCTTGCGCTGCGCTCCAGGGCAAGCCGCGGCTCATGCGGAACGTTAGGCCTTTACTATGGAGTGCTCATGATTACCGAATGTCCGCACTGTGAATCCAAAGTGGACTGTGACGAAAAGGGCCATATTGAAGTCGATATGGAGTACACAGGCGTACCGACCAAAGTAGTGCTCCTAGAGTGCAAGGTTTGTAGGAACCCGCTATTGGGAGTCTCTGAAATTACGCAAGTTGGTCCTGATGAATGGGAGTGGGATTCAGCTTCGCGCCTTTGGCCGGCGCCAGAGACCGAAGTCGATTGGGATATTCCGGAGATTGCTCGAAATTCACTAATTGAAGCCAAAATTTGCTTTAAGGCAAAAGCGTACAGCGCTTGTGCTGTGATGTGTGGACGTGCAATCGAGGGGGTTTGCAAGCATCACGATGGCAAGATTAAGACACTAGCTGCCGGTCTGAAGAAGTTGAAAGATGATGGGGTGATCGATAATCGTCTATTTGGCTGGGGTGAGGCGCTCCGCGAAAACAGGAACCTCGGCGCCCATGCTACGACAGAGAAGGTTTCGAAAGATGATGCTAGGGATTTGTTGGATTTTAGTACGGCGATCTGTGAGTACGTATTTATTCTCAATGAGAAGTGGGAGCGCTTCCAGAAGCGTAAGAAAAATGCCTAACACGGCGCTCCAGGTCGACCCGCTACCGCGCCGCTCCTATCGTCGCTATGCGGCAGCGGTCGCCTGAGCTTGGTCGTTATGCCTCTGGGACGACCAAACGATGACTGAATCCGAGTACTGGCGCGACTATGAACTCATCCGCGACGAGGTGAACACAGCAATTGAAAGTTTTTACACCTACCTCGAAATCCACCGATTTGCAGCGGACGATGAACGAGTCTTCCTCTCGCTTAATGATGCTCCCATGTTCTGGAACATTCAGCTCTACAGCCTGCAAACGGCTTTTTTCATTGCCTTAGGGCGTATCTTCGATGACGGCCCGGATGCTCATTCCATTCATAAGTTGCTCACAGCAACCGTCGAGCACCCCGAATTCTTTTCGAAAAATTCTCTTGGCCTAAGAAAGACATCAGGAAAGGAAAAGCCAAAATGGTTGGATTCATACCTAGCGGACGCATTTGAGCCGACGGTCACCGACCTCAGAACGCTAAAGAAGGCACTGGCACCGCAAAGGAAGAAATTCGATTCCGTGTACGGCGACATTCGCGACTACGTGTTTGCCCACAGAATAATCAAGAAGAAGGAGCGTGTCTCCGAGCTCTTCGGCAATACCCTGATCAAGGATTTGGAGCAGATGCTCTATTGCCTTCACGATCTGCTTGAAGTGCTCTGGCAGCTATTTCATAACGGCATCCGACCGCAAATGGGTGTACGCACGTACGAATACAAAGAGAGAATCAGGAGAACGACAAGAGATGTCCTTGAAAAATTGTCTGCATCCCGTGCAGCGGTTGCATAACCACCGGTTCCAGCCGACCCGCAGAAGCGGCGCCGTTTTGGGTGCTTTATTCGTTTTCAGTGCAGCCGCTTCTGCGGTCGGCTGAACCGCTCGTTAGGAGTCAAGGTGAGTCTCACGCGCTTTCACAAAGAAACTGCCGAGAACCTTGGCCTATTCAATGCCTCTACTCATGAAAATGACGTTCTGCGGGCGCAAGAAAAGGTTCGTGACAAATGGGTTGCTGCCAAGGACTATCGGGCAGTTGTAACGGCAATTCTCGGCAATTGGACATCCGGAAATTGCATCGACTTCATGCTTCCAGTTTCTGAGGCACTGTTAGCCGCTGGAGAGCATGAACTCCACCATCAGCTGTGGGCGCGCACTATAAAGAGGCAGGCCGATGACGCCTTTCGAAACTATTCCCATATCCGCAAAGACAAGCGCACCTTTGAGGAGATTGTCGACATCGACTCAAGTCATTTTGATGAGTTCAATCACTTTGCTTACGAAAGTCGAGATGTGGCAACTTCTTTCTTGCTCAAGAGGCTTGTTTGTTCGCTTGAACTTTGGCGCCAAAGCCTGAGGTCTCGCCGATTAGAGACTGGCGAGATTGATAGGATCGAGAGGGACGTACGAGCCCTCAAGAAACCGAGCATTCATGTGATTGCGAGGCCACAGTGACTCCTAATCGGGTAACCAGGGGTTTCTAACCCCCAGTCCCCACACCACCACGACATGCGGGTCCGCACCGGGCGGTTCACGAAAAGGGAGCACACGACGATGTCAGGTGTAGCCATGGGCCTTCATCCAAA
>Ga0268293_150_pt1 | contig 2926 bp, 2 predicted proteins | sample MetcoculturR22M_FD_191344 | JGI IMG/M metagenome (GOLD analysis project Ga0268293, IMG submission 191344) | Soil microbial communities from Anza Borrego Desert, Southern California, United States - Methanotrophic co-culture R2.2-M | ecosystem: Environmental > Terrestrial > Soil > Desert | place: USA... | reverse complement strand
GAATAGTCGGCGCCGACGCGCATGTCGGTCGCAAAGCTCCCGACCACCGTCCCAGCGCGCGCGTCGCGAAACTGCATGTGAAGCCGGTATTCGGTCATGCTGAGCTTGGTGACGACGCCGCGCAGCGACTGGTCCGCCCCAAGCCGGGCTGCGAGCCGCGCCTCGCAGCCGTCGCAGCGTCCGGCCTTCTGGTCGGGCGCCGCGTCGATCAACGCATAACGGCCGGACCGCGCCAGGCCCTGCTTCGCGGCCTCCGTGGACTTCGTCAGCCAAGGCGTCTCATCGGGCGCTGCGGCCGTCTCGCCCGCCGCGGTGAAGTCGACAAGCTCGAACGGGAAGACAGCGAGTTTGATCGACGCCTCGGCCGCCGAAGCGTCGATCCAGCCGCCCTGCGCACGATGCTTCGCAATGTCGCGCGCAAGGTAGGCGAAGGCGCGGTCCCAGGACTCGTCGGTGTCGCCGCGAAAGCTGACGTCGCGGGCGAACAGGATTTTTCCTGTGCCAATCTGCGTGACGCGCGCCCAGGCCTGCATGATCAGCGAACTGCTCTTCTGCGTGACCACGGTGAGAACCGCGTCGGCGCCGGCAGCCTACGCTTGCCGCATGAGGCAATCCGCCGTCGCTTCGGCGCATGTCTCGAGGCGCGGCCGCAGCGTCTCGATGCCCCGCGCGGAGGCGAGCTCGGCCCGGATCCGGTCAGTCGCGGCCTCCGTGCGGACGGCGTGCTCCGCGCTCTGGTCGCGCGGCTCCTGCGAGGTGTCGAAGAAGCGGACATCGAACACCGCAAGCTTCAGCGGCGCGGCGTCTTCGGCCCGCGCGCTGCAAAGCGCGAGCGCGCCCATTGCGAGCGCCGCCAGAAAAGGCCGCAGCGATTTCGGCGATGTGCGCATCGGAGTGACTGACATGGCTTCTCTCCGCGTGGGATGTACCTGCCAGGATCGACCGGCCGGAGCGGATCCGCGTGAGCCCTCCGGCCCGATCCGGGTCGGGCAAACGGCCCGATCCGCTCCCGCGGGGCTTGAGCCCGCGCGGGGCCCGGCGCTCAATGGCCTGACGATCCAGCCAAAGGACGTTCCGGTGACGCTGCGCGTCCGCCTTCTGCTTCCGATCCTGGTCGCCGGCCTGCTGGCGGCTGTCTTCGCAGGAGGGCTCGCCCTTCTGCAGGCCGTGCGGGCCTCGCAGCAGGACGCCGTCCGAATGGCCGACGCCGTCGGCAGGCGGCTCGACGTCCAGCTGTTCCGGATGGAGGCCGGCATGTTCCCGGCCGTTCTGTTCCCGGACTGGTCCGACGCCACCGCAGGTCTCGATCTTTCCGGCTTCTGCGTGACGTTCAGGCCCGCAGATGGCCGGCCGCCGCAGCGCAGCTGCGGCGGCTCGGAGCGGCCAGTGTCTCCGCCCGCCTGGGCCCGGCGCGCGGTGGAGGCGCTGGCAAGCGCCAAGCCGATCCGCCGCCCGGTCACGAGCCGCGCCAAAGCCATGGGTTCGATCGAGGCGGCTCCCGAGCCCGAATGGCTCGCCGCCGCGGCGCTCGATCGCGCACGGCTGGTCGCGCTCGCCTGCAGCGGGACGACGCTGCTGTTGACGCTGCTGTCCGCGCTTTGGCTCGCGCCTGCGCTGAAGCCGCTCGACCGGCTTGTGGCGGCGGTGGGCCGGATCGGGGCCGGCGAGCGCGATCTACGGCCGCAAACGGCCGGCGTCCGCGAGATCGACGCCGTGGCCGCCGCTCTGGGCGCGCTTGCGGCCGATCTCGGTAAGGCCGAAAGGGCGCGCGCGGCGCTCGCGGCCCGTCTTGTGGCGCTTGAGGATGCCGAGCGCCAGGCGCTTGCGCGCGATCTGCACGACGTGTTCGGCCAGTCGCTCACCGGGATCAGGGCGATCGCGGGCGCGATCCGGGCGGAGGCCACGGGCAGGATCGCCGAGGACGCCGAACTGATCGAGACCTTCGCGGCGGACATGGACGAGGCGCTGCGCGACGCGCTCAGGAAGCTACGGGACGCGGAAATCGAAGAGGCTGGCCTGATCTCCGCGCTCCACCGCCTCGCCGGTGCGGCCGGAGCCATGACGCGCGGCCGGCTGACCTGCGAGATCACGGCCGACGATGCGGTTGAGCCGCTCCCGAAGGTGGTGGCGGCGAGCCTCTATCGCGTCGCGCAGGAGGCGCTGACCAACGCCGCCAAGCACTCCGGCGCCGTGACGGTCTCGATGCGCCTCGAGCGCAGCCACGGCCCCGACGCGGTCTCTCTGATGGTCACCGACGACGGCGGCGGCCGCCCGGGGGCGGCAAAAACGCAGCCGACTGGCTTCGGCCTGCGCGGCATGGCGGAACGCGCCGAGGCGCTGGGCGGCTCGATCTCGATCGGCCCCGGCGCAGCGGGCGGCCTGGCGGTCGCCGTCCGGCTGCCGTTCGAAGCCCACGCCCGCGGCGCGCCCGCATGCTGAGCGCAGCCGTCATTCGTGTCCTGCTGGTGGACGACCACCCGGTCGTCCGGGCCGGCTACAGGCGACTGCTCGATCGCCATGACGGGATCGCGGTCGTCGGCGAGGCCGCCGATGGCGACGACGGCATCCGTCAGTTCCAGGCGCTCGCGCCCGACATCGTCCTGATCGACGTCTCGATGCCGGGCCGAGGCGGCGTGGACGCGCTGCGGCAGATGAAGATGCGCGACCCCCGGCTCAAGGCGCTGGTCGTCACCATGCATCTCGACGCAGGGCTGGTCTCGGTCGCCATGGCGGCCGGCGCGAGCGGCTATGTGACCAAGAGCGCGCCGCCCGAGATTCTCGTGGCCGCCGTGCGCGAGATCGCCGCGGGCCGCCGGTTCTTTGGCCCGGACGTCGCGACCGCGCTGGCGCATGACCGGTTCGCCGGCGCCGCCTCGCCGCTCGCGGCTCTGACGCCGCGCGAACTCGAAATCCTGCGGCTGCTGGC
>Ga0268293_144_pt1:2500-5533 | contig 5533 bp, 4 predicted proteins | sample MetcoculturR22M_FD_191344 | JGI IMG/M metagenome (GOLD analysis project Ga0268293, IMG submission 191344) | Soil microbial communities from Anza Borrego Desert, Southern California, United States - Methanotrophic co-culture R2.2-M | ecosystem: Environmental > Terrestrial > Soil > Desert... | reverse complement strand
TTTTTGTTTGGTTGCGGGGACAGGATTTGAACCTGTGACCTTCAGGTTATGAGCCTGACGAGCTACCGGGCTGCTCCACCCCGCGCCATGTCCGGGCTGATGGCTTGCGGACGTTTGGGCGCTGGTCTGATCATCGTGAGGTTTGGCGAAACGCACTTCGCAGGCCTGGCGACGACCTACTCTCCCGCGCCTTAAGACGAAGTACCATCGGCGCAGAGGGGCTTAACGGCCGAGTTCGGGATGGGATCGGGTTTTTTCCCCTCGCATAGCCACCAGGCCGGCGAAGTGCGTTCGAAGCAAGCTGGATTTGAACTTTCAGGATGGTTTCGGCGAATGGTTTGCATTCGCCGGATGGGCGCGGATCGCAAGAGCGATCAAGCCAATCGAACGATTAGTACCGGTAAGCTTCACGTGTCGCCACGCTTCCACACCCGGCCTATCAACGTGGTCGTCTTCCACGGTTCTCAAGGGAGATCTCGTTTTGAGGGAGGTTTCCCGCTTAGATGCCTTCAGCGGTTATCCCGTCCGCACGTAGCTACCCTGCAATGCGGCTGGCGCCACAACAGGTCCACCAGAGGTGCGTTCATCCCGGTCCTCTCGTACTAGGGACAAATCCTCTCAAATCTCCGACACCCACGGCAGATAGGGACCGAACTGTCTCACGACGTTCTGAACCCAGCTCACGTACCACTTTAATCGGCGAACAGCCGAACCCTTGGGACCTGCTCCAGCCCCAGGATGTGATGAGCCGACATCGAGGTGCCAAACACTGCCGTCGATATGGACTCTTGGGCAGTATCAGCCTGTTATCCCCGGCGTACCTTTTATCCGTTGAGCGATGGCCCGTCCACGTGGAACCACCGGATCACTATGACCGACTTTCGTCTCTGCTCGACTTGTCTGTCTCGCAGTCAGGCAGGCTTATGCCATTGCACTCAACGACCGATTTCCGACCGGTCTGAGCCTACCATCGCGCGCCTCCGTTACTCTTTGGGAGGCGACCGCCCCAGTCAAACTGCCTGCCATGCAATGTCCCGGACCCGGATGACGGGCCGCGGTTAGACGATCGTGACGATAAGGGTGGTATTTCAAGGACGGCTCCACCCGAGCTGGCGCCCGAGCTTCAAAGCCTACCACCTATCCTACACATGCCAACACAATCGCCAGTGCAAAGCTACAGTAAAGGTGCACGGGGTCTTTCCGTCTGACCGCAGGAACCCCGCATCTTCACGGGGAATTCAATTTCACTGAGTCTATGCTGGAGACAGCGGGGAAGTCGTTACGCCATTCGTGCAGGTCGGAACTTACCCGACAAGGAATTTCGCTACCTTAGGACCGTTATAGTTACGGCCGCCGTTTACTGGGGCTTCGATTCAAAGCTTGCACCTCTCCTCTTAACCTTCCAGCACCGGGCAGGCGTCAGACCCTATACGTCATCTTGCGATTTCGCAGAGCCCTGTGTTTTTGCTAAACAGTCGCCACCCCCTGGTCTGTGCCCCTCGCAAATGGTTGCCCATCTACGAGGCCTCCTTATCCCGAAGTTACGGAGGTAATTTGCCGAGTTCCTTCAGCATAGTTCTCTCAAGCGCCTTGGTATACTCTACCTGTCCACCTGTGTCGGTTTCGGGTACGGTCTCATGTGGGAGCTATTTCCTGGAACGACCAGGCCGCCTTCGGAATCCAATAACCTCCGACAGCTTTCGTCATTCGTCACTACCCACTGGCTGGGGAATATTAACCCCATTCCCATCGACTACGCCTTTCGGCCTCGCCTTAGGAGCCGGCTAACCCTGCGCAGATTAGCTTTACGCAGGAACCCTTGGACTTTCGGCGGGCGTGTCTCTCACACGCCTTTTCGTTACTCATGTCAGCATTCGCACTTCCGATACCTCCAGAATGCCTCACGGCTGTCCCTTCACGGGCTTACGGAACGCTCCGCTACCGCTCAACGCATCGCTGCGCTGAACCCTAAGCTTCGGCTCGTGGCTTGAGCCCCGTTACATCTTCGGCGCAAGAACCCTTGTTTAGACCAGTGAGCTGTTACGCTTTCTTTAAAGGATGGCTGCTTCTAAGCCAACCTCCTGGTTGTTTTGGGATTCTCACATCCTTTCCCACTTAGCCACGAATTGGGGGCCTTAGCTGTAGGTCAGGGTTGTTTCCCTCTCCACGACGGACGTTAGCACCCGCCGTGTGTCTGCCGGATAGTACTTACTGGTATTCGGAGTTTGGTTAGGTTTGGTAATCCGGTAAGGACCCCTAGCCCATCCAGTGCTCTACCCCCAGTAGTATTCATCCGACGCTCTACCTAAATAGATTTCGCGGAGAACCAGCTATTTCCGAGTTTGGTTGGCCTTTCACCCCTAGCCACAAGTCATCCGAGACTTTTTCAACAGGCACCGGTTCGGTCCTCCAGTGCGTGTTACCGCACCTTCAACCTGCTCATGGCTAGATCACCCGGTTTCGGGTCTAATACGTCGAACTTGATCGCCCTATTCAGACTCGCTTTCGCTTCGCCTCCGCCTACCGGCTTAAGCTTGCTCGACACATTAAGTCGCTGACCCATTATACAAAAGGTACGCCGTCACCCTTGCGGGCTCCGACTGTTTGTAAGCATCCGGTTTCAGGAACTGTTTCACTCCCCTTGTCGGGGTGCTTTTCACCTTTCCCTCACGGTACTGGTTCGCTATCGGTCGCTGAGGAGTACTTAGGCTTGGAGGGTGGTCCCCCCATGTTCAGACAGGATTTCCCGTGTCCCGCCCTACTCGAATCCTTCCAAAAGCTTTTCTCATACGGGGCTGTCACCCATTAATGCCCGACTTTCCAGACGGTTCTGATGAGATTTTGGAAGGCGTTGGCCTGGTCCGCGTTCGCTCGCCACTACTAACGGAGTCTCTGTTGATGTCCTTTCCTCCGGGTACTTAGATGTTTCAGTTCCCCGGGTTCGCCTTTGTTTCCTATGTATTCAGAAACAAATACCTCTGTGTCGACGCATCGTAATCCCACCCCGCAGGATCGCTCCCGCAGGGTCGAATT
>Ga0268293_143_pt1 | contig 8116 bp, 7 predicted proteins | sample MetcoculturR22M_FD_191344 | JGI IMG/M metagenome (GOLD analysis project Ga0268293, IMG submission 191344) | Soil microbial communities from Anza Borrego Desert, Southern California, United States - Methanotrophic co-culture R2.2-M | ecosystem: Environmental > Terrestrial > Soil > Desert | place: USA... | reverse complement strand
CCAATACCGCTTCAATCGGCGTTTCAATCTCAAAACCCTGCTTCAACGGCTGGCGCGCGCCGCGGCGTTCGCTAAGCCTCGACCCGAGTGGCAAATTCGCTTGGCTGAAGTTCATCGCTAATCAGGATGGATTTTGATATGGATTTATACGAGCTGAACTTGTTTTATTTGCTCAAGGCGCGGGAAATGGCGCTGGCAGGCAAGTCTCAAAAAGCATCCCTGGTGATGGGGATCTCGCAGGATAATGTGAATCGCCTGCCTGCGTTATCCTTCGAAAAAATCAAGATATTGGCCAGGTCCGGTGCACTCTGTTACTCGATGAGGCTGCCGGACAAATTCTGGAAGGAATTCCAGAATACGGAGATGGACGAAGAACTGGTAAAGGCTCGGGTATTGTTGATGATTGCAGCGGGGGAACAGGAAAATGACCACGATGACTGCACAGCATGAGCGCCGTACCCTGGCCCGGGAGTTGATCAGAAGAAAACTCCGGACACCGATCGTTCATCTACATACCAAGATACCGATGGCAGACATCCGGGATTGGTATCGGGAAATCCATGGGCGCTCGCCCAGCTCCGGATTACTCCCTTCCATGTCAACGCTGCTTCCGAATCGACACAGTCAAATCTATGTTTCGCTGTTTGCCGCGCTCTATCGGAAAGTGGGAGGAAACCGGGTACTCCAAGACATCGACATCCACGCGGTGATTCAGGCCTGGGACCTGTTTTCGAAGCTGACGAGTCACCTGCAAAGGAAGCGGCCCGCCGATATCACGGAGGCCTGGGTGATCGCACGCGATATGCGGGCGAAAGCGGCAGTGATGCATCTGTGTTCGAAGTGCGCCTCACCCTATCTGGTGGCGGGCGACAGCAAACTACCGCCCACCTGTCCCATTTGCTTTGCAGTTCGCCAGTCGGCCAAGTCCAATCGCTTCACCAAGGTCAAGAAACTATCGCCGCAACGGTAGTGTACTCATGGAGAACCTTTCACCTGTTTTTGCGCTACTGCACATGCCGTGGGGGGTTCATGATGGGTACTTTGGAGGTATCCATGCAACCTTGATGGAGTAACTGAGCTCTTCATCTGCGGGGCAGTTGGTAATGGGCGTCCATTGTCTTTGAAAAAGTCAGCGGTACGATGGACAGCTTCCCGGAAGGGTTCAGAACGAGCCCGCCATTTATTGCGCCCATGGATGGCGGGCCTCATTTTCGTCGACAAAGCCAAAACGATTAGAGGCCATCCAACCCTTACACCCAAGATCCATAGGCATGCAACCAGAGAAACTGGTTTCCGACGCCGCCGGATATCGCTTCCATGATGGGCGGTAATTCTCTTCAAGAGTCGGGATTATGCGCATCTCGCCTGCTCAGGGACGTGTAGCACCCGTGGAGCCGCTGCTTCCTCGTGACGAGATTGGGTTGGGATCCGCCTACCATCATACATCCCGTCCGTTCTGGACGGGGGGCATGTCATTCATCCGGTTAGGGATAAGCGGTTCTCTGCGAACCAGTATGGCGGTTGTCTGTTCGGGTTAATCTATCTGTGTCAGTCCTTGTTCGGCTCGATATCCTGTGAGAACCTTTTGCTGAAAGCCCGCCGTAGATTGTTTCCGGGAGGGGCTCGACGGGTACAGTACAAGCGTGAGGTTGAAGGAATTACCCATGAGGATGACGATTCAAGAACAGGGGCGGTTTTCGCTCCCCATGAAGGGAACCATCCAATGGTTCTCGAAAGAAAAAGGCTACGGATTCATTGACGGTAACGATGGGGTCCGGCGGTTCTTCCATATCGCCGACACGGTTGGCGACTTCACGCCCGAAGCCGGCCATTTCATTCTCTTCGAACCCCAGCAGGACCGAAAAGGCCCCCGTGCCGTCAGCGTTTGCCTGAATCCGGATTCGTTGGTTGAAATCAAAAGGCCATTGGCCCGCAATGGCCGTATGTCCTGCCCTCACTGCGGCACGTCGATTGTGCCCAGAGTCGTATTCAACTATGGGGCGCCGATCTATTCGATCTGCCAGTTTTGCGGAGAAAAGGTTGCTGATTTTCGAGGGCCTTCGGAGCCTTGGGTATCCAAATTGTTTGCTGCAATTTTAGGTAGCCTGACCGTCACGATTCCTCTGGCTCTGCTGTTGCCTGCAACGTTATTTTTTGGCTTCCTGATTTGCATGCCGGCAACTTATCTGATTTATCGGTTAGCTAAAGGCTTGGTGAAGGTGTTAAGGTATTTAGCGTTAGGGGCGAAACGCATTGCCGGTAGCACTTGGCGTCGGCGGTCGCCCTGGCACGCTTGATTATTATCGCCGCATATAGCGTCCGGCTGCCTTGATGGCTTGTTCGGGGTCTGCAGGGTCTTCGACAGGAAGACGTTTGGCCGTATACGGTCTCAAGGAAGACGGGTCATGGTCTCGAAGTCTTAAAGGTCGATTTCAGGTAGTCAAGGGTTTGCGGGGTGGTTTTTGTATTCAGGAGCATTATTGGAAAAGTCCTCTGTTCCTTCCATTGCATGGTTGTAGTTTCCTACCAGGCCGACTAAGTCGATCCGGTTTTGCCCCGCGGCTCGTTTCAATAGACTTGCGATATCGGTTCCGACTTCTTCGCCATGCTCTTTGATGAGTTGATCGCGTAGTCGACCTGATTGGCCACCATAGTCTCCAAGTATCGAGACACCGGCTACTGATTCGAACATCGATGTGCGGTAGTACGCCCGTTGAGTCGGCGTCAGTCCGCTCCCGGTCTCTTTGACCCGTTGGTTCGCCCACGCATCGACCGCTTTATCGGCGCCATCCGGTGCGGCGCTCGCGGCAGACAGGAAAGCCTGTCCAAATGATTTGCCTCGCCCACGAGCGGAATCGAACTCGTCCATAAACGATTTGAGCCCTCCTTCAACGGCGGCATCGGCGCCCGAAAGGGTTTTCAACGTATCATAAATCGCCCCACCCACCGCATCGTAATTCATCTCCGCCAGTGACTGCCCGCCCTTAGCGGCCTTACTGATTTCCGAGCGGAAATACCCGGCCTTGTCGGCATCCATGTTTCCAAACCCTTCATCGGCCGCGCTGTCCACTTGTCTCTGTCCCGCGTGGTAAGCCTCGTCAACGGCTCTCTCGCCGCCTGCAATGTGTCCTTCGGTCGACTGGATGCGGCCGGTGACACGGCCTTCCAGCCCTTGCGTTTCGTTTCTGGGATCATGGAAACCGACCTGCTCGACCTTCGATCTCGTTACTCCGAATTCCGGCGCGTGGTTTACCAAGCCGGCATTGGCATCCGGGCGTGCATCGGTGCCGGGTTTGGGTGCGTCCCAGGCATCACCGAGCAGTTGATAGCCGATCGATTCCGCCGTGCGCGAATCATCGGCATCCAGTTGCCTGAAAACGGGGGACGAATGTCCTGTGAGTAACGACATCCCTGCGGCCGCATAAGCCTGTTCTTTATCGGCGATCAACCCGGACGCGCGCCATTCCGCTCCAAGGCGCTGAGCATCCCCCCGCAGGCCGAAGCGGTCGAGCGCGGCATCCAACCCCGACATCAGAGTCTGATTGCCGGCGAACCTGAGCCCCGTCTCGGCCGCGCCATAGGTTGCCGATACGCCGAAGCGGCTTTGCGCGGACACGGTTCGGTTATAGGTCTCGGAGGCCGAAACGATATCGGCCGCGCTTTGCTGCAGCGAAGACAACTCCTGCCTTTGGAGCCCCAGGGACGCCACCTCACGGGTTCCCGACTGAGCATCGGTGGCGATGCTGCGCGCGAGGTCGGTTTGCCAGCCATGGTCCTTGGCGACCTTTTGAGAGATGTCCGATGCGATTTCGTCGGCCTGGCTTTCCCCTACATGAAATCGATTCTGGAGCTGTCCCGATACCGAACCTTTGAGATTTGCCAAAGATTCTTTGTCGTTCTCTTTACCTTTTCCCAAGGATCCGGCGATGGCGGCCGAACCGCCCACCAAGGCCGCGAAGTCGTCGCCGGATATGCCGGTATCTCGATACCGTTGCGCAAGGTCCTCGCCGGTGGCCCGGATGAATTTATCGGTCTGACTCGTGCTGCTTGCTATTCGACTGCCCAAGGTGTGCGCGTCAAACCCTTCGCGGGAGAGTCCACTGAAACGGGAAGCGGTATTCGACAGGCTATCCATGAAACTGCTGGAGGCCTGCTGCATCGCGGCGGAGGCGGAAGAGACGGCGGTACTCAGATCCTTGCCGGCCTGGAAGGACGGCAGGACTTTCTCGGCACCGAACAGGGTCGCACCGGTCAGTGGCGCATGCTGATAGTTCGGCTGCATATTCAGTACGGGTGCCGGACTCACCACCGAGGGCGAGCCGATTTTTTCGTCGATGAAATCCCCACCTTGCATCCTACCGAGGAAATGGGTGGCGGTGATCGATCCGCCGTAGACCAGCATGAGGGCGATGGCGGGCGTCGAGGAGGCCAGCATGCCGCCGACGCCGAGCCATTCCTGGATAGCCATGTCCATCTGGTAGATGCCATAGATGGACGGCAGATTGAACTGCGCGGCGTCGAGCGCGGCCATTTTCCCGGCGGCGGACATCGTGATGTACAGGTTGACGATCGCCAGAATCGGCATCCAGAGCTGGATCCACAGCAGCATCAGAAAGTATTGGCCGGTGATGTGAATGCCCCTAGCGCCCAGCATGACAGCGAAGGCCATCAGCGGGGTGATGGCGTAGCTGAACCCCTCGATCCAGGTCATCATGGGACGCACGATGCGGGTGAACAGAGTCTGCTCGCCGGCCCATTGGCTATTGCGCTGCTGGATGGCCTGCTCGACCATGGCGGCCTTGTTCCATTTCAGGCCGTCCTCGTGCCGGCCCACCACACCCTTCTCGAACATCGGCGTGATCAGCGAGGCCAGCATGTAGTCCAGGGCGCTGACGCTGCCGCCGGTCAGGACCGTCAAGGCTTCGTCGATCCTCGGCTGAACGTCCACCGGCAGGGCGACCTTCAGCGCCTCCTTCAGGACGTTCTCGACTTCCGGGACCGCCAGGTTTCTCACATAGAAGTCCAGCGTCGTCCAGGCGTCGGTGCAATCCAGAATCTTCGGGGCGCCGCCGGTGTAGATTTCCGTGGTATAGACGTTGGAGTCGAACTTGATGGCGTTCAGGACCTGGCCGTTGCGCAGGATCCCGTCCAAGGTCAGCAGCCCCAGGTCGACGCCGGTGAGCGTGCATTCCTTGATGTAATTGACCAGGGAGTTTTCCAGATCGCCGCCGCTGTTGGGCGAGTTCGCCTTGCCCAGTTGGATCCTGGACAGGAGATTCTTCCGTACCGTGGTCATGACCTGGAGCGCATCGGCGAAGCCATGCTCGGTCATGCTGGGGGTCGAGAAGGCCTGCTCGAACAAGCGGGTGAGGCGGTACCCCATGTTGGACATGATCGAGCCCGCCACCGCCGGCCCCAAGGGGACATTGTCGACCACCTGTACTTGTCCGGTGTAAGCGTCCTCGATAGCGACCTTGACCCCTGGGGCGAACAGGGTCAGATAGATCAGGATCGACGCCAGCACATCCTGATAGCGGATGCCGCGTGCGTCGTAGTGGGTCAGCCCCCTGAGCAGGGTCATCATGACACCTAAAATGGCGCCGACGCCAGCGGCCATGGTGTAGTGCCCGGTTCCGGCGATCATGGCGATCGCATTCAGGATGGCCGCCAGAAACGCCGAGTCGCCGATGGAAAAGATCTCGAACACCAAGGCGGGATTTCCTCAGGGGGTCGGATAGACGGTTTGGGAGCCCGGCGTCTGTGCGAAGGAGCCGTAGGTTCGGGCTTTCGAACCGCTCATGAAATTGGTGTAGAACTGCATGAGCGTCTGCGGATTGCCGTAGCGGCCGGACAATTCCGCCGACTCGGCCTGAAGATCCAGACGCGCCTTGTCCAGGGAATCCGCGAGCTTCGTGGCGTAGGCGTGATCCTGCAGGGAACTGGCCTGCCGGACCGCATCCAGCATGCCCTGGATCATGAGCTGGGCCATTTCCAGGGCGATCACCGGCGAGCCTTCGTCGGCGAAGAGACGAGCTAGCCCAAAATCCTCGCGGGCCAGGTTGCGGATCATGGCGCCGATGGCGCCGGGCACCAGCTCCATGAAGGCCATTTCCTCCGCCGTCAGGGGACCGGTGTTGGTGGCGAACTTGTAGAGCAGCCCGTTGTTGGTGCCGGTCCCCACCAGAAGGTCCCGGACCCGCTGCTTGAGTCCGGTGAGGGAAACGTCCACCGGCGTCGGGTTCAGACAGCCATCGACCTCGGTAGTATCGCAGTCGTAGATCTTGACCTTCTGGTAATCGGAACCGCCCGAGCCATTGAGGAGGTCCTTGATCCTGAGAATGTTGGGCAGCGTGACGACCGGGTTGCTTTCGCCCTTGCCGTCGGGGGCCGTCTCCGGGGGCTGGACGATCACCGAACCGGTGACGCTCATCGCCGCCTCCAGGAAGTCGTTCCCGCCGAACTTGAACCAACCGCCCGCGTTAGTCCGGTTGAGCGCGCGCCAGACCAGATTGCCCTGGATGACCTTCTCCATGTCCGCGGCGGCGTTGGTCTTCACCTGGTTGGTGGGATCGCCCTGGGAACTGGCGTTGGTCAAGGCCCCGAACACGTCGGTGATGCCCTTCGAAAACGAGACGGTCGACTTCTTCATGGTGGCCTGGGTTTCCGCCGGCAGAAGACTGGCCGCATCGTTGACGAGGCCCTGGGCGAGTTGGCAGGAGTTGGAGAACAGCTGATTGAGTTGCTGCACCTTCTTCTGGAGATCCGACATGATGTTGCCGCAATCGGGGCACATCGCGTTGATCGCCAGCTGGAAGGCGTAGCCGGCGGCGTTGGCCGCCACGGCCCGCATCAGGTCGATGAACTGGTTCATGTTGATGAACGAGAACGAGCCGCCGAACAGGTCGATGCCGCCGCACCCCGCGCTGAACGAAGGGGGAACGAAGGACACCAGGTTGGCGCTCATGACCCGGTTGCGGGAAACCACCGACCCGGCGGTAATCACGCCCCGGCGCTGCCCCAGATGGGCGGTGGGAGCCGTGACGTTGGTCATCGTACCGAACATGGCGTCCATTTCCTGCTGGAGGTCGGCGTTCGCTACGAGCGGTAGCGACAGGGCCCAAAGGAGTACGGTCGTTCGGTATATTCGGAAGAACGGCATTATGGACTCCGAAGGACGGGTATCTGCAGCGGTTCACTGGCGAGGGCTCCGGCTTGCCGTTGCAGGACGTCGATCATCTCCACGGGATTGCTCATCACCTCGGCGGTGATGGCGAAGGGCGGCGGGAGGATCGTCGGGGTCACGCGCTGGCCGCGCGTGGCTTCGTATACCCCCTCATCGATCCAGCCCGACTCTTTGGCGGCCAGGATGATCCGTCTGGACAGGTCGTCCAGAGACAGGACGCCCTGAGAGAGCGGCACCAAGTCATTCGGCGGCTTCATCAGGAACAGGGCCGGCGTGGATACGACGCCCAACCGATGAGCCTGTCCTTGATCGGTATGGAAATCGGCATAGAGGCCATCCGGCATGGGTTTTCCGTCCAGCGAGACGGCATAGACCTTGAAGCCGAAGCGCTTTTCTAGCAGAGCCAGCAGAGGGGCTTGGATATGGCAGTAGCGGCAGTCAGAGCGGAAGAAAAACAGGATTCCGGCCTGTTGAGCGATCGTCGTGAGCGCCTGTTCGCTGGCGAGGCCGGCCAGGTGATTGGCTTCATTGACGGCGAAGGTCGCGATCGGCCGGCGGGTGTTTTCGTCGAGCAGGGGATCGGACATGACCACATGCCGCGCCACGTCGGTGAAGCGCTGAGCCTTGTCCATCATCATCCGCTGGAGGTAATAGTAGGCCGCGACGTTTTCCGCAGTGGGATCGTCGATGGCCTTGTCCCGATAGTGCTCGAGATTTTTTCTGAACCATTCGACGGATAGTGGGGACGGTTCAGGTTTGATGGGTTCCGGCTGGGTAATAGGTAGCGATTGAGCTTTAGCTTCTTCGTAAGCGTCCGAGCCTTACCGTGTTGACGGCGTCAAGCCGCGATGGGCTGGGTCAGTTCCGTCACCTGATCGGCCAGGTTCCAGGGTAGGAACTCGTCGATTCGATTGACGGGATGCTCGGCGATGC
>Ga0268293_141_pt1 | contig 14977 bp, 13 predicted proteins | sample MetcoculturR22M_FD_191344 | JGI IMG/M metagenome (GOLD analysis project Ga0268293, IMG submission 191344) | Soil microbial communities from Anza Borrego Desert, Southern California, United States - Methanotrophic co-culture R2.2-M | ecosystem: Environmental > Terrestrial > Soil > Desert | place... | reverse complement strand
CCGCCCCGCTACCTCGTCGTGCATCCTTGTCTTCTTCATTCTTGCCCCTGGCCCAAGGGCCCCTGCGACAAAATGCCCCACTCCTAGGGTGCGTTGCAGTCTATCACTCATTCATGCCTTGTCAAGGCTATATCCGACGATTCCTACTGCCTTTCCGACTGGAGCTCTGAGGCCGCGATAAATCAGGGCAAAAGCACACACACAGAAAAGAGACTGGCACGCGTTCGCGCTCTTGCAGAAAGGCCAGGAATGGGCACTCCAAACGAGCCTGCCGCCCGGAATTCAGAGAACACGAAAGCTCAGTACCAAAAGAAATGGAAGAAGCCGCAAAGGAGTGAAAAAACACGTACCAACGGTTTTCCGAGACTATTCGATTGAACCGACGGACCGAGCATCAATCACTTCCGCGGCCTCGCGGGCGATTTCCAGCTCCTCGTCTGTCGGCACGATTAGGATTTTGGCTCGACTATGGGAGGCTTGTAGCTCCGACGTTTCAGACGCGTCCATTGCGTTTTTGCGTACATCGATCACGATTCCGAACGGCTCTAGACCCGAGCAGATTTTGTAGCGGATGGGAGCGGCATGCTCACCGATACCGCCCGTAAAGATCAACGCATCGATGTTACCCAGCACAGCCAAGTATCCCCCGATGTATTTTTTGATCGCGTAACAGTACATTTCGACGGCTAACCGGGCGTCTTCGCCGCCGACCGCAGCACGCCGCAAAATTTCGCGCATATCATTCGCCCCGACGAGCGCCTTGAGCCCGGCGTTCCTGCTTAGAAGGCACTCTATGTCTCTCGCTGAATAATTGCGGGAGTTCATCAAATGGAGGACGATGCCGGGATCGATGTCGCCGCACCGCGTACCCATGATTAAGCCCGCCAAAGGCGTCATGCCCATCGATGTATCGACGCTACGGCCGTGCTTAATGGCTGTAGCGCTCGCCCCATTACCCAAGTGCAACGCGATGAAGTTGCACGACTCCGGCGGTCGCCCCAGATGGGCGGCGGCTCGTTTCGTGACGTACGCGAACGAGGTTCCGTGAAACCCGTACCGGCGTATTCGATCGTCCCGATAAAATTTTTTCGGCAGCGCGTAATGGTAGGCGTGAGGCGGCATGGATTGGTGAAAGGCCGTATCGAACACAGCGACCTGAGGCACGCCTGGCCAGAGTGCGCGGCAAACCTCAATGCCCAGCAAATTTGGCGGATTATGGAGAGGCGCGAGCGGAACAGCCGCTCGAATCGCCGCCATGACCGAATCGTCGACGACGACAGCGGAACGGAAAGTCTCCCCTCCGTGCACCACACGGTGGCCTATTGCAAAAAGCTCGTTCGGGTCCGGCAACTCGCCAGACTCGTCGAGCCTCCGCATCACTTCGGCAAAGGCTTGACGGTGGTCAGCGAATCCATGCCCCTCACCACCATCTTCAGGCGAAGAAGTGTGAGTCTCTCCAATTCGTTCGATAATGCCTGACAGCAGGACACGTTCGTCACTCAGATCAAACAACCGATACTTTACGGACGAACTACCCGAGTTGAGGACCAAAAGCTTCCTCTGCATGAGTTCTCAGCCAGCTTGTGGGAGTGCGTCTACGAAATCCTTTCCGGGCCGCGCCATCGTCGCTCGCTCATTATTGAGGCCATGTCCAATTGGCAAACTCCGGCTTGTCCACACCGTGCTCATACGCATAATTGCTGCACTCGATCTGCATGTCGCGAAGCTTTTCCTTGACATGGGCGCCCGCAACCAACAGCCCCGGCACGCGATTAATCACATCGATCGCCAGGCTGAAACGGTCGATTTCGTTCTCGATGGCCAATTCCAGCGGGGTATTGATATTTCCTTTCTCTTTATACCCTCGCACGTGCAGGTTCTTATGATTGGTTCTTCTGTAAGAGAGGCGATGGATCAGCCACGGATACCCGTGGAAATTGAAAATAATCGGCTTATCCAAGGTGAAGAGACTGTCGAAATCGCGGTCGTTAAGGCCGTGGGGGTGTTCGCTTGCAGGCTGCAGCTTGAACAAATCGACCACATTGATGAAACGGATCTTCAATGTCGGGAAGTGTTCGCGCAGGAGCATGACAGCCGCTAGCGCCTCTTTCGTTGGGATGTCGCCGCAACCCACCATGACGACATCCGGCTCCGAACCCTGGTCGTTGCTCGCCCAATCCCAGATTCCCAGGCCCTTGATGCAATGCTTTATCGCTGCTTCCATGTCCAAATACTGCAAATGCTTCTGTTTGTCCGAAACAATCACGTTGACGTTATAGGTACTTCGGAGGCAATGGTCCGCCACGCATAGGAGCGTATTGACGTCGGGGGGCAGGTAAATACGGGTCACTTCGGGGCTCTTGTTGACCACGAGATCGAGAAACCCCGGATCCTGATGAGTGAAGCCGTTATGATCCTGTCGCCATACGGTAGAGGTGATCAAGAGGTTCAGGGAAGATACGGGAGCGCGCCAGGGGATGTCGTTGGCGATATCCAGCCATTTTGCGAACTGGTTGAACATCGAGTCGATCACGTGGACGAAGGCCTCATAGGTCGAGAAGAATCCGTGCCGCCCGGTAAGCAGATAGCCCTCGAGCCAGCCCTCCAGCGTGTGCTCCGACAACATTTCCATAACACGCCCCTCCGGCGATAATTCGCCGCCGTCGGCGTCCTCCGGCAAGTAGTCGGCCAGCCACATTTTTTTGCTGGCTTCGTACACATCATCCAGCTTGTTGGAAGTGGTCTCGTCCGGACCGAATACCCGGAAGTTACTAGGATTTAGCGCCAGAATGTCGCGCAAAAAGCGTCCGAGGGGCCGCGTATTTTCCGACTCCACGGAACCAGGTTTCGGCACCTCGACCGCATAATCGCGAAAATCGGGCATCCTTAAAGCTTTACGGAGCAAGCCACCATTGGCATGGGGATTGGCGCTCATGCGCCGATTCCCCCTGGGAGCCAGAGCCTTCAACTCGGGAACGAGGCGGCCGGTGGCATCGAACAGTTTCTCCGGCTCATAACTTCGCATCCATTCTTCGAGCATCTTGAGGTGCTCCGGATTCTGGGCGACTCCTGCGAGCGGCACTTGGTGCGAACGCCAGAAACCTTCTATTTTGTGGCCGTCGACCGTCTTGGGTCCTGTCCACCCCTTCGGGCTGCGCAGCACGATCATAGGCCACCGCGGGCGGCTCAGGCCACCGCCCTGGCGGGCTTCCTGCCGAATCCGACGAATTTCGAGCACGCAATGTTCTAAAGTAGCCGCCATCGCTTGATGCATGGTTTCCGGATCGCTGCCCTCGACAAAATAGGGCGTCCATCCATATCCCGCGAACAGCTGCTCCAGTTCCTCATGGGAAATGCGCGCCAGGACGGTCGGATTATTGATCTTATATCCATTGAGGTGGAGGATCGGCAGTACCGCACCGTCCCGAACCGGATTGAGGAATTTATTCGAATGCCAGGAGGCTGCGAGAGCTGCGGTTTCTGCCTCGCCATCGCCGACCATTACGGTAACCAAGAGATCGGGGTTATCGAACGCCGCACCGAAGGCATGGGAAATGCTGTAACCTAACTCTCCCCCTTCATGGATCGATCCCGGCATTTCCGGCGTGCAATGGCTGCCGATTCCGCCTGGAAACGAGAATTCCCTGAAGAACAGACGCATCCCCTCTTCGTCTTCATTTTTATTCGGATAGACTTCGGAGTACGTACCCTCGAGATAAACCGGCGCCAATACGCCTGGCGCTCCATGACCGGGGCCGGTGATGAAAATCGCATCAAGATCGTACTTATTGATTAGGCGATTGAGATGAACGTAGCTGAAACTCAAGCCGGGACTGGAGCCCCAATGACCGAGCAAGCGCTTTTTGATATGCCCCGGCTGCAAAGGCTCTTTCAGCAGAGGATTGTCCTTCAGATAAATCATGCCCACCGCAAGGTAGTTGCACGCCCGCCAGTAGGCATCGAGTTTTTGCAGCTCGTCGGCCTCGAGTGGGTGTTCCGCGATAAAAGACGCCATGGGCTTACCTCGCTGTTTGTTAGCTGATGAACTTAAGAAACAAGGCCGATTAAAACTCGGCCTTCATCATTGACTTTGCTTCGAAAACAACCAATTTTAGTTTGACAAGCTTAGATGAGCATAATTTGATTACTTTTATCCGAAAAACCATGCAAATGCCGACGCGAACATCTATGAATTCGCGAAAACTTCCCACAAACGGCAACTCTTAAACGAGAACGTCGTGACACGGGTTGGAACGCATGAGAAACCGCACAAGATTTTGGCGTCCATCCGGACTCGCCATAAAATGACGGCCTTCAAACATCGCCGGCGCATCAACTTTTGAACCCTCTCCGCAAGCTTGCCTCGCAAACCGTCATCTACGGCTTGAGCAGCATCATCGGCAGATTCCTCAACTATCTGCTGGTTCCGCTGTACACCTATACGTTTCCGGCGCAGGAATACGGCATCGTTTCGGAGTTTTATGCCTACGCCGGCTTTTTCGCCGTACTCCTGGTGTTCGGCCTGGAAACGGGCTTTTTCCGCTTCAGCAACCGGGAAGAACTCCGGTCGGACACCGTATACTCGACGGCGCTCGTCTTCTTGATATTGGCGAACCTGGCGTTTGTCTCCGGAATCGTCGTATTTCGCGAACCGCTTGCGGCGCTGCTCCGCTATTCGGAGCATCCGGAATATCTGGTGTGGTTCGGTGCGATTCTGGCGCTCGATTCCGTCTCGGCACTGCCGTTCGCCAAACTGCGCTCCGAAAACCGGGCTTGGCGCTTTGCCGGCATCAAACTGATCGAAATCGTACTCGCCATAGGACTCAACCTGTTCTTCCTGGTTTATTGCAAAAAGGCCGAGGAGCTTTGGCCGAACTCGCTTGGAGCGCGTTTGTACGATCCGGCTATCGGTGTCGGCTATATCTTCCTGGCCAATCTTGCGGCCAGCGCGTTCAAGCTCCTGCTGCTCCTGCCGCAATTCAAAAGCTTGCGGCATGGGCTCGATTCGCGACTTCTGAAGAGCTTGCTGGCTTACTCTCTGCCGATGGTGGTGATCGGATTTGCGGGGATGGTCAACGAAATGCTCGACCGCGCCATCCTGAAATTTCTGCTGCCTTATGATCTTGCGACCAATCTGCGCATGCTGGGCATCTATGGCGCGTGCTACAAGCTGTCGATCCTGATGTCGCTCTTCATACAGGCCTTCCGGTATGCAGGCGAACCCTTCTTTTTTGCATACGCCGGACGGGCGGACGCGAAGCGCGCTTATGCCCTCGTGATGAATTATTTCGTGATCTTCTGCGTATTCATCTTCCTGGTGGTGACCCTGTACATCGACGTATTCAAGTATTTCGTCGGCGTGGAATACCGGGAAGGGCTTCACGTCGTGCCCGTTTTGCTCTTGGCCAATCTGTTTCTGGGCATCTACGTCAACCTGTCGATCTGGTACAAACTCACCGATCGAACCCTGATGGGGGCATGGGTATCCTTGATCGGCGCCGCGCTCACCATCGGCCTGAATATATGGTGGATTCCGATCATGGGCTATATGGGCTCGGCCTGGGCGACGCTGGCGTGTTATGCCACGATGACCGTCATTTCCTACGCTCTCGGTCAATACTATTACCCGGTGCGTTATCCGCTAGGAAAGATCGTGGGCTATCTCCTGCTCGGATTATTGCTGTACGGCGGACACAAAGATCTGGTGGAGTCGTGCGGCTTGACGTCCTGGACGGTCGGCACGGCATTCCTCGGGCTTTACCTCCTGATCGTCGCCCTGGTGGATATGCGCCCTATGCTCAGAAAACGGCAGCCGGCGTAAGGCTCGCTCTCGGCAGAACGTCGACAGACTGAAAATCAGTAGCGGTCATACGGCCCCGCCGCATGCCGAAGATGCTGAGCCAGATAATCCGGTCGATGCATGGGACCAGCCAAAATCAGGCCAGCCAGAAATCCCCCCACGTGTGCCCAGAACGCCACGCCACCGCCAGCCTCTTGCAGGGCTGGGAGTCCACCTGCGATCTGGATGAAGAACCAATATCCCAGCATGGCAATGGCAGGCAAAGCCACAGTGGTCACATAGAATCCGAGGAAGATCAGCGTCACTATTTTGGCCCTCGGATAGAGCCGAGCATACGCTCCCATCACCCCTCCGATCGCGCCGGACGCACCCACCATGGGTATTGCCGCAGCCGGATCGGTGAAGATCTGAGCGCCGGCGGCGGCCAAGCCACATGCGAGATAAAAAATAACGAACCGTATCGGCCCCATCGAGTCTTCGACGTTGTCGCCGAACACCCAAAGGAACCAGAGATTTCCGATGATGTGAAACCACCCGCCGTGGAGGAACATATGGGTCACCAGGGTCAGGACGGACGTGTCCCCGGTCAGCTCGCAGCCCAGATTTTCTCCGAGGGGAATGACGGTTCCGGCCGGTACACGATCGAACAGCTCACCCGGGATCAAGCCATAATTGCACAAGGACCACGCCAGCGGCTCGCCGTTACCCAAGCCTTGAACAAAAACCCAACTGGCGATATTCAGCCCGATTATCGCAATCGTCGCCACTGGCCTCCTGACAATCGGATTTTCGTCTCGTAATGGGAACATAGATTCCTCGCATGTCTTGTGAGTGGTATTTGGGAAACCCAAGGCCGTCGCGACACTCGACTCCAGCGCCATGCTAATTGGAGTCCGGGAGAAAAAGAAGCCAAGATCAAGCGAACCTGTAAACGGCGCCACTAGCCGCTATCAATAAAGGTCGACCGGATCGACGTCTATAGACCAACGGACTCGCTTGGCTTCATCAAGTTCCGAAATCAACGGCAGTAGTGACTCGATAAGTCCGTGCAGCAGATTGCGCCTGGCGGATTGAAACAGCAGTTGATAACGCTGCCGTCCGGCCCGCCGCGCCATCGGTGCGGGAACCGGCCCCAACACCAACAATTCGGGCGACGGTCGCTCGTTCGCAAGATCGGCAACTCGCCCCAAGAAGCTTCGCGGCGCATCGATGTCGGTCGCCTCCGCCCGCCATAGCGCCTGATAGGTAAAGGGGGGCAACTGCGCCGCTCGGCGCTCGTCCGTACAGGCTTTTGCAAAACCGGAATAGCCGTCCCTGATCAACACATGAAGCAATGGGTGGCCAGGGTGCCGAGTCTGCAAAACGACGGTGCCCATTCGTTCTTCCCGCCCGGCGCGGCCCGCTACTTGAATAATCAATTGCGCAGTCCGTTCGCCGGAACGAAAGTCGGTGCTGTAGAGGCCGGAATCCACGTCCGTGATTCCGACCAGCGTGACCCGCGGAAAATGATGGCCTTTCGCCAGCATCTGGGTGCCGATCAGGATATCCATCCGGCCTTCGTGAATGTCGTTCAAAAGCGTTTCCAATCGTCCTTTGCGCCGCGTGCTGTCGCGGTCGATGCGCACTATGCGGGCGCCTGGGAACAACTCTGCCAACGCGTTCTCCACGCGCTCGGTCCCGAGCCCCAAGGGGCGAAGGTCTTCACTGCCGCAGCCGTTACAAGAACGGGCCAAGGACTGTTCGAACCCGCAGTGATGGCAACGCAGACGCCCGTCACCGGCATGAACGACCAAGTTCGCGTCGCAACGTCGGCAACGGGCGACCCATCCGCAGGCGTGACAAATCAAAGTCGGCGCAAAACCGCGCCGATTGACGAACAACAGCGCCTGCTCGCCGCGGCTCAATGTGTCGGCAATATACGCGATCAGTGCCGGCGAAAGCCCTTCCCGCAAGCGATGCCCTCGAATATCGAGCAATCGGAAGCTGGGTTGGAGCGCCCCGCCTGCGCGATGAAGAAGCCGCAAATGCCGATACCGCTCCTGCGATACGTTGCAGAGACTTTCCAAAGACGGCGTGGCCGACCCCAACAGAATAGGAATGTTGAACAGCCGGGCTCGCATGACGGCCACGTCGCGCGCCGAGAAGCGGAAGCCATCCTGCTGCTTGAATGAAGTGTCGTGCTCCTCGTCCAGAATGATCATCCCCGGCGACTTCATCGGGGTGAAGACGGCGGAACGGGTACCGAGCAGAATACTCACCTCCCCTCGCTGCATTTGTAGCCAGGAACGGCAGCGCTCGGTTTCCGTGAGCCCGGAATGAAATATCGCGACCGGAACCGAGAAGCGGCTGCGAAAGCGGGCTTGCAACTGAGGCGTCAGATTGATTTCCGGCAGCAAGATCATGATCTGCTCGCCTCGCGCCAAAACCTCCTGCGTCAATTGCAGATACACTTCGGTTTTACCGCTGCCGGTCACGCCTTCCAGCAAGAAAGCGGCGTACGCGCCCATGGCCTCCCGAACGGCGGCTATTGCGCGCTGCTGGTCCTCGTTGAGATCGAAAGGAGGAGATTTGAGTGAATTGTGGGCAGGTACTTGCGCTTCCCGGCTCTGGCACCAGCACGCCAAACCTTTCCGAACCAGGCCGTCTACAGCACCGCGCCAGTCCCAATCCAGTTCGCTCAAAAGACTATGAGGAACGCCGTTCGGATGCTCGCGGAGCAATCCGATCAACGCCGTTTGGCGAGGGGCTCTCTTGCATGACTGCGCCGCGAAAGCATAGTCCTCCGTGACCAGGCGAAGAACCCGTTCTCCCGCGAGCTCGGCCGCACTGCCCTTGCGCAACAGGACGGCCAGAGCCGCTGCGACGACCTCACCGATAGGATGGTGATAATAACGGCTCGCCCAGTTGAGCAACCGGAGATCGTCGGAAGACAGCAAGGGATCGCTGTCGAGTATCGCTAACGCCTCCTTCAAACGTCCACGGTCCACCTCCGATTCTTCCGCAATGTCCATCAATACGCCAATTTTTCGGCGACGGCCGAAGGGAACTTCGACGCGGACGCCAAGCTTCAAACTCTGAATATCGGAAGCTGAAGGAGGAAGATAGTCGAACAGACGTCGCAAAGGCACCGAAACAGCGATCTTAAGAATTTTCGTCATGTTCAACGAACTGCCACAAATCCCGGGTAGAATCGGGAAAACCGCAACACGCTTAGCAGAAAAGCAAAATCTTGCTTATCCACAGTTTCTGTGGATAACTTTGTGGAATAGATGTCGGGATGTTGCCGAAAAATGCATGAAGACTAGACTTTCATTAAATTGTAAAGATTTTGACCAAAACTTATTTTTTATAATTTTATCAATGCCTTATTTGGTCACAAAAAAATCTAATCGCGGCAGCACTGATTCAAATTTTTCCTTGACAAACAAATTGAATACACTGTGCATAAGTCGACCGACGACAGCAACCGGAAATCAAGTGTTTAACCATTCTGCAATGAAAGACAACAATCGAACGATGGAGGATCTATGGAGATTTATCATCTACAGGTGTTACGTACCGATGCCTCTGGCATGCCGCTGGAATGGATAGGCTACCAAGAGGCGGCAAAGCTTTATCATCTAGGTGAAGTAGCCTATAGCTGCGGTACCCACCTGTATACGCTGCGGGGTGGCATTAATGCCAAGACGGGGCGCCGCAGTCTCATCGAAGTCAATTCGATCATCGCCACACACCACCACCATAACAACGGCTACGGCATCGATCCCAACTACGTTCCGCCCTTAAGCAATCCTGCCCTATTCCGCCGCGACAACAATCTTTGTCTCTACTGCGGCCACCGATTTCACCATAGCGACCTTTCCCGCGACCACATCACTCCGATCAGCGTCGGAGGCGCCGACACCTGGAACAATGTCGTAACCGCATGCAAGCGCTGCAACAACCATAAAGCCGGACGAACCCCGGAACAAGCCGGCATGCAACTCCTAGCCATTCCGTTCACCCCAACCCACGCGGAATATGTCTACCTACAAGGACGCCGGGTATTGAGCGATCAAATGGAATTCTTGAAAGCGCATTTTCCCCGCAAAAGCCCTTTGCATCAGCGGTTAAGCTAGCGCCTTCAGCTCCCTCAGATGGTCTGCAACATCCGACAAAGAGTACGCGCGCTTCCGGCTAGTGTTTGCCGATTTTGTCCGAACCGACCAGACTGATCGCTTCCCAAAGCATGGAAACCGCCGGCACCAGAATCTGCCCGCGTCTCGCCTGATAAACAGCCAATCCCACCAACAAAAGAAAAAAGGCCGACTGCAAATCCACTAGCCCGCCACTCGCGGTGGTAAGGCTGCGGTCAAATGCATTGAGACCCTTGGTTGCGTGCTGACCCAGCGTGCGGACGGGTGTGGCCGACAAGGGTTTAACGGAAAATAAAGCGGCTTGCTCCGCATACCTTGCAACATCGATTGCACTCGTTTCCGCGGCGTGAAGCAGCAAAACGCTACCGGTAAACGCATTGAGCTTGACGCTGGTAACGCCCGGACATTCGGCTAAACGTTCGGCGAGAGCGGCAAAAAAGGCCGAATCATTGCGCTTTTCGGGAATTCTCAGCCGTAATCGACCGGCTAGCTCGTGAACGACGAAGGCCGAGACCATCTTTAGCCTTTCATATCGCTTTCCGCAGCGGCTTGCTCGGCGGCTTCGAATCCTTCCGCTGCGGCCGCCTGCTCTGCCAGCTCCGCTCGAACCTCGGCCACCAGATCTTCGAAGGTTTCGCCGGCTTCAGCCGCCCATTCGCGGCCTTTTTCGAACAGCAGGATGCCGGTCTTCACGGCTGCTCGTGCAACTGGCCGCAGCGCCGGCGCAAGAACGACACCGGCCGCCACCATGCCAAGCCCGATCACAACGCCTTTGGCCACACCGTTTTCAAGAAAATCGCCGAAACCAGCCATCGCTACCTCCCTGGATTCCAGAAACCCCATTGATAAGAAAAAACCTCGGCCGCATAAAAAGCCAAGGGTATTATGCCAGCGGGCCAAGAACCACGAAAAGTTTAAATAAGGGAAAGCTAAACTGACGCGTACGAGAGCCTGTACTCGGGGGTCCGCAGCTTATCGTACTCCGCTCGAATGAGCCTCGGGCCGTACTTCCGCTCGAGACGGCGGATCGTAAAGTGGCTATGTGCCATAACTTGAAAGTGCTGAATGAACACGCTGTTGACCAAAGCGCCGCCGACCGCCCCCACAATCGGGACGATTTCCGCCGCGGCTTTTTCCGAGACCGTTATGCCGAAACGGCTCGAGATCATCATAATAAAATCCACCAACATCGGCGCGCCGGCCCGATTGCCTAGGCCGTTCCGAGCGATATAGCTGGAGGCTGCCGCAACGGGCCGCTCCAAAGCGAGACGCAACCCGTAGTACCCGGCATCAGCCGCATCATCTTCCTTAGTACGCCCACCCAAGGCGAACACTTCGAGACATGCCAGACGGGTCGCGATATCGTCGAGATCTTCGCCCTCGCTGCGGGCGATATCGGCAATCGAACGCAGCATGAGAACGGTCGTAAACGGCAGCTCCACCAGCAAGGCCGGACCGCCTAAAAAACCACCGACCGCGCCGCTCGCGATGCTGAGCAACTTGTAATACACGTCGCGGGATGGCGTCCCCGGCTTATTGTCCAAGCTCGTGACCGCCACGCCCAAAGCCTTCCAAATGGCATTCTCGGCGCAGCGATGCAGTCTTCGGTACCATGGCGTTGGCAAAAGCTTAAGCCCTTTCTCCAAGGGTGTGCCGACCGCATCGGCAAGCCTGACGGCGAAGGCGGGATATTCTAGATGCCGATATGCCCGCTTGAGACTCAAATAGTCTTGGTGCGACAAAGCCATGGGTCTGCCACTCATAATCCGATCGCTCGCTCGGCCCGAACCGCTGTTTGCAAAGAGCGTGAAAATAGCCGCACGAGATTACAGTTATATGACGGCAGCCGTCGAGGGCCATGTTATTACCGCTCCCGTGCCGCCTCATGGAACGCTTTTCAATAAGGCGAGAGCAAATCCCAAAACCATTCTGATCGTACATTGAGGTTGCCGCGGCCAGATCCGACCAACACTGTCAGATGATTTGAACTGCCACTCCCGATTCGAAGCTGCCATTCGTAGCGGTCGTCCATGCGCCTGATTTTCGGCTAAAGCGGAAGATCGCGGATTGATGATTGCGACTTTGCCTGAACGTCAGCTTTTGATATTGCCCACGTAGCGCTTAGTACCCAAAGCTGCTGGGCCTTATTATTAACCCAGCCTATAAATATAGGCCGGGTTAATCCGGGGCAGGGATGCCCCGGCGCGGCGACCAGCCGCTTGAGCCCAGGCCGGGCGTGTACCGGCCAGGGCGGCGGCCCGAAATACCAGGAGGGTATTTACAGGCCTGATTAATAAGGGCTCAAATGGCAGTTCTCCAGACATACAATCCCTACCCCCTTTTTTACTTGGACAAGGTGTCCTTCGAATATCGGTTTAGTCTCCTCCCGCCCCGTAAGGGGGCCGATATTTGGATCGAAATGACGGACAGCCACTTTCATCCTCGGCATCCAAATATTTCAATGATTCGTCGGCCACGCCCGCGATAACCTGCGATTCTGGCAAATCCGATTCTTTCATCAAATGCGTTATGGCGAAGAGGCGTTTCGCGTAGGAGGTGACTATGACGAAACACAATCGCAACGTGTATGGGGTAGTCCTACAGCCGTTGACAGTATTGCTTGTCTTTGTGGCATTAGCCTCATCTTCGAGAGCGGACGCTCCAAGACCAGCATTTACCGAACGCGGCATCGAAGGAAGGTGGGGATTTTCGGGGGAGTTCGGGATGATTGTGCCCCCCGCTGCCCCTCAAGCGGTGCCAACGGCCGCCCTTGGCACGGTGATCTTTGATGGCCACGGAGGCTGCGCGGTCACCACGACTGTCAATATCAACGGGACTATCCTCGGACCTCTCACGTCCAAGACGTGCACCCATTCGGTCAATCCCGATGGCACGGGTACCAGTGTCGCCGAGTTCTCGGGAACGGCCTTTGATGGGCCTTCGACAGTCGCGTTTGTGATCGTCGACCGCAATCGCGAGATCCGATTCATCAACACCACCCTCACGGTCGCCGGATTTACCGCCAAGCGGCAGTAGCTAGAGCCGCTCGATAATGGCATCGCATCTCCTGAATGACTCTTCACATCAACACTGTCATGACCGCAAGCTTTAGTTCCTGCACAAACAGCGATAACGGCAACCGCAGCGAAACCATGAAAGGAGGACAATATGGCACGAGTAGAAGGATTTGAGCCGGCGAATAGCGATCAGGTGCCGGTAGATGCTAATGGAAATCCCGTCGCCGTGGGCGTGTGGGGTGACTCCACCACCGGAGTAGGCGTGTTCGGTACGAGCGGCGCTCTCCCTCCTAACGTAGCGAACATCCCTACTAACATCGCCGGGGTGGAAGGCCACAGCATCCAAAATCCGGGAGTATTTGGCCGCAGCATCGAGGGCGAAGGTGTCGCGGGCGAAAGCTTGCAGAGCCTAGGTATGCTTGGCCGAAGTGCAACCGGCACTGGCGTATTGGGCGTTACATTTGTTCCAACTCCCGACGCCTCTGGTGTCTTCGGCTCCAGCACTACCGGTGGTAACGGCGTGACCGGCTTCGTCGGCGAGGCCACCGGCGTGGTGGGAAGTAGCATCAGGGGTACCGGCGTCCGCGGGACTAGCGGCGATGGGGATGGCGTACTTGGTGAACGTTTCGGTGTACCTACCGGCGGCTTCGAAGCCGGCGTACGCGGACTCTGCGATGCCGGGTTCGGCGTCGTGGGCTCCAGCAACTCTCTAGTGGGTGTGTTCGGCTTAGCCGGCACAGAGCGAACAAGAGGCATTGGCGTAGCCGGAGCAGCAGTCAATACCGGCACCGGCGTATCTGGCGTAGCGGGAGAAGGCACGGGCGTGCGTGGCGATAGTGCCTCTGGCTCCGGTGTGAGTGGCAATAGCCGCGGTGGTTTCTTCAGCGCCGGTGTGAGTGGCGATAGCAGCGGTGGTTTCATCAGCGTTGGTGTGTGGGGTACAAGTTCTGCTCAAAGGGGCATTGGCGTGTACGGCAGAGGGGGTGAAGATGGATGGGCAGCATTTCTCGATGGAAAAGTCGAGGTTTTTGGTCCTTTAATCAAGTCCGGTGGTGGCTTCAGGATCGATCACCCCCTTGAGCCGGCGCACAAGTACCTTGCTCACTCATTTGTCGAGTCGGCCGAGATGAAGAATGTTTATGACGGGGTTGCGGCTCTTGACGGGAATGGGGAGTGTTTTGTGGAGCTTCCTGAATGGTTTGAAGCCCTCAATTGCGACTTCCGCTATCAGCTCACCTCTATTGGCGAGCCTGCCCCTAACCTTCATGTCGCTCGGGAGATTTCAAACAATCGCTTCAATATTGCGGGAGGTAAGTCGGGGATGAAAGTTTCTTGGCAGGTAACAGGCATTCGCAAGGATTCTTGGGCGCAAGCACATCCATTAATAGTAGTGGAAGAAAAGCCTGCGGATGAGCAGGGTTATTATCGGCACCCAGAGTCGTACAATCAGCCCCCGGAAAATAGCACTTTTTGGAAGGGGAACTCTGAATTAAGGCTTCAGCTTGCGGCGCAACAGGAAGGCTTATTCAGCAAAGAGATTGACCAGCTACGAGCCAAACAGATGGCATCTCCAGAAGAGCCATCGAAGATCGACCGCGCCCGCCTTGAGGAGGAGTGGCGACGGGTGGAGGAGTTAGTGCAGCGAATGGGCCAGCCGACCCTGAGTAAGGATAGCGAGTAACCGAGGGCCTCGGAAAGCCACCACAGGCAGGACACAAAGTCCGCGCACGAAACGGACGGTCACGTCTACATCGGTTTCACTTTCGATGTAGGGTGCGTTGCGTGCACCCTGCATCGTCGAACCGTATGCAGCGCACAGTATCTCCTTCATCATTTTCTAGCTTTTAGCTCCCCTGAGTACATCCCATAAAGTTCTGCGGAAAGGGCGTACACTGGCGGCATGAAAGCCATCCTGATCCCCCCGTTGGGCAAAGCGCAACAGAGTGAGTTAGACACCCTGTATCGAAAGACCAAGGACCCACGACTCCGAACTCGTGCCCAGATGGTCTTGCTCTCGGCCGAGC
>Ga0268293_140_pt1 | contig 16902 bp, 19 predicted proteins | sample MetcoculturR22M_FD_191344 | JGI IMG/M metagenome (GOLD analysis project Ga0268293, IMG submission 191344) | Soil microbial communities from Anza Borrego Desert, Southern California, United States - Methanotrophic co-culture R2.2-M | ecosystem: Environmental > Terrestrial > Soil > Desert | place... | reverse complement strand
CCCGACCCCATCCCGACCTCGGAAGTGAAACCGCTCAGCGCCGATGATAGTGCAGATCCCTGTGCGAAAGTAGGTCACCGCCAGGCACCTCTTACCCAAAGCCCCGTCGCCTAAATGGCAACGGGGCTTGTTCTTTTGTCGCTGCTCAGTGTCATTGACACGAGACCGTCTATCGGTGACGCCAATGTATTGTTAGCTAAACTATCGACGCGATGCATTCGTGTGGCTGCTGACAGGCGATGCAGTCACACTTACCTCCATCGCAGCGAGTTGAGCATTCGGGTGTGAACGTATAGGGATAAAAGGTATCGCTATTAGCGCAGTTGATCGGATAAATGCTGTTCAGGGAAGATCGATGTTTTTCATTAATTGACCAGTCCATACTCCTTCCCCAAATTTCTTACACTATAGTCGTTTCAAGCTTCGCCCAAATTGGCAAGCATTGTTACCGGCGCGGAATTTTGTCGCATTTCCGGATGCTGCCGCGCGAGATGTATTGCAGACAAAAAACCCGGTCGAAGCCGGGTTTTCTGCGTACGCCGGTCGTCTCGAATACCTTGATCAGCACTGCTCCACAGTTATTTTGTTTGTTGCTCAACCTCTTTTTTGGTCTCCTCATAAGCATCATAAGGCACGCTAGACATTTCTCGACCTTTCAACAAAAGAACTCCAACAATCACCACGATAATCAATCCGCCAATGTAGAACCAGAAATAATCTTTCTTAGGTTGTTCCGGCTGCCCTTGTCCTGGTTGTTGTGCCATCTTGCTAACCTCCGCTGGTACAAAAAAGAAAAATTGATCACACCCAATTGCTCGGTATGCTGCACTCGGCTTGCTCACGTTGACAGAGACTATTACCCTACGGAATTCGCTGCGACGCAACTAAGTAGAATTGCTTACAGGACGCCGAAGAAGTAGGGAAAAGCTCAACTACTTCGCTTTTCGCTTAGTCCTTCGAAATGCGCGATCCGGAGCCAATGGCTGGAAGAATTTCGCTCGAGCCCGCAACGTGAGTCGTTCCGGGGCAGCTAATCGGCCGAAAACATCGAATAAAGGCCGTAAGCCAGTCCCACCCATGCCAGAGTTCTTACGATTGGCAGCCCCAAAAGAACCAAGCTACAGATGACAACCAAGCTCAAACCGCTCCATGTGCTCTTTTCCGTTAGCCGATTCACAAGCCAATGGGAGGGGGCGGATTCAGATCTTCTTTCTGCCATGGTTTTTCTCCTTGTCGATTGTGTCGCCATTTTTTGCAAAACCTTTTGGGACTTCCGAGTCACCAAAAGGAGCAAAAACTTGGCGACAAGTTATTGCCTGCGGCGCCCCGGACGCCCTGCGTTCGACCGGTCCCGACCCGACAAGGGGTCGGAACCTGGCTCCACAATGGCTCGACGCCCGGTCGCGATGCCTTGTGGATGGCCTACGACCGTTGCTAACGCAACGACCTTCGGCCATCCACCCGGCGCTCGGGCTTCCGGGGACTACTCGACTCGCTCGCATTCGCATCGCTCCATGTCTCGCAGCGGCTGTATTTAAGCTCAGATCGAAACTTGAGCGTGGCACCGCGTTAAGAGCCAATTTTGAAAATCTTAGGCATCCATTTAGGGCAAAAATGCGAAAGGCGTAAAGAGACGGGAAGGAATATGCAAAGCAGCAAACCAAACCGGATTTCCGGAAACCCACGTACAAATAATCACCTCGTACGACCCTTTCGCAATTGTAAATATGACCTCGGCTAGTCAAGGTAGTTGCCCGAGCGTTTCACCTCATGAATACGAAAATGCTCTGATCGGATCTGCTTTCGACATCGGATACAAGAACTTAGTGAAGCTACCGATGTCACTTTAGATGAGGCAATGCATCGCTTTTTAGGGATGGAGCTTCACGATCCTCAATCTGAAAGGAGATAAGCTTATGAAAAAGCTGATTGCCGTTGGCCTAGTTTGGCTTTCGCTCGCCTTCGGTGGCTGTCAGAACGAGACAACTCCAACCAGTCCCGGCGGTCCCGGTGGCGGCAGCCCAGCCGAGCCGCAGCCAGGACAAGCTCCAAGCGAGCGTTAGTCCGAATCGTTGAGTTTCAATTGAAAAAAAACAGAATTCACCGCTTTGAGACCTGCTGTTTACAGCGGGTCTTTTTTTGCCTATCGATATCAAGAATAGAGAGTTCTTATACCCGAGAACTTATTAAAATTACTTCGCCAGTTATCTGGCGAGCTTATGCCGGAAGCAATGGTGGCAGTCAGGGCATCTGAAGATCAGTAGCCGGCGCCGGACCATCATCGGCAGGCTGGGGCCGGGGTGCGGTGTCGCGCACTTTTTCCCCGGCGGGCGGATTTCTGCCGAAGGTGTTGTAGAAAGCCGAGCGTGACCATGGTCAGCAACGTGTGATGATGAGTGATGAGGTTTGATAATGAGATTGAGTCCATCAAGGTGGTGTAAATTCCGAGGGTGAACCCAGTGTCGGTTATGTGTTGGTTTAAGCGGGCAGTGCCGCGAGGTCGGCGTTCCCCGGGGCCAATTAGACCGTGCAGATAAACCGGTGCCAGTGCTGCCGGGATTCATGTCCTAACGTATCCCAAAAGGGAAGCAGTCAATCCGCTATTTCCTGTTCCCAATGCGTATCCATAACCAGATCAACCGGATGGTTGAATCAAAAATCTGGCGAAGTAGTGCTAGGAGATATCGGATTGGCGTATAAGAATCTGCATGAACTGCCTTTGCACTCGCTAGGTCCAACTTTACGTCCACGGGTTCGGCAGGATCGCCGTGTGTCTTTAACGTAGTAGGGTTGTTACATCGAATTCAGCCGACTCAATCCGAGGAGACCGGACATGGCTAGTCTGCACAAGTCCATCGAGATCGATGCGCTGGCACAGGTCGCTTACCACCAATGGTTGCAGTACGAAGAATTTTCCGAGTTTATGGACAACGTCCAGGAAGTCCGCCGTATCGATGACACGCATCTACGTTGGCGCGGCGTGATCGCCGGCAAGCCGATAGAGTGGGTTACTGAGGTTGTCGAGCACGTGCCGGGAAGGCGCATCGTCTGGCGAAATTCGGAAGCTGCCGATACTCATGGCGTAATTATGTTCGAACCTCTGAATATGGGGCGTACCCGGATGACTTTGGACATCGAATACCAACCCGAAAGTCTGGAAGAAAAGATCGGCGACGTCCTCGGCATAGTGGAGGCTAACTTGGAGGATGATCTTCAGAACTTCAAGGAATTCGTCGAATCTCGTGGCAGATACACTGGGGGTCCAGACCCGAACTCCGTCAGTCCGGCCTGATTCTGAGGCTAATCGTATTATTGACCGTGCTGGTGATGCTCTACCGGGTCGGAGCGCGAAGTCGACGCCTTTGCGAGACCGCGGTGACATGTTTGTCCGTGCGCGGTCACGCAAAGGCCCCAAGATCAGTAGGCTGTCGATAAATTGATCCGCCGGCCTATATTACCGTCGAGAGAAATCCGAACGTGAGCAGCGTCTTATTTCCTTCCCGGCCAACGCTTAGGGCCGAGAATAAGTAATAATCGTGATAGTCGTAGAGCTCCAAATCGTGCTCAACTGTAAATGAACTGGGTATGCGGTCGAGTTCGATTGCTTTCGTAAAGTGCTCTTCTTTAGCAGGATTATTCAAGAGCATTAGTTCACCGACAATCAGCGCGACGCCCAGAGCCAAACGCCGTAATTTTTGTTTTTCGGTGCCGAAACGGGTGAGCGTACCGCATTTTCGACATTGAAAAAGTTTTTCATAGTTTCGGTGGCCACATTCTTTGCATTCTACGAGGGACATGCACTCAATACCTCAAGCCAAACAAACAGCAAAATTTTTCCTCGTTCGTGAGGAATACCGGCCAGAATCCGCAGAAGGCTAATGAGTTAGCGGAAGCCGGAGACACGCCAGTTTAGCAGGAATGTAGACGCTATGTGGCACTGGGAGGGTTATTACGACCGCGACGAAGTGCAGCGCCCATCCGGACGCACGTGATGCATGGTCGCTGGCGGCTGATATTCAGCTGTGATGAGTTGTGGGTAAATTCCGCAACGACTGTACGCTGGGCAACAGCCGCTGGACGGGCAGCGGCTGCCAAATAAAGGTTCGAAGTCCCCGCGTCTAGACAGGGGGACGGCGGCCCATCAAGAAAAAGACCAGAGCTAAGATCAGTCCGACAACGAACAATATCCAAGCGATATTGACTGCCGTGCCGGCTATGCCGCTGAATCCCAGAAGGGCGGCGATAATGGCGATGACGAGGAAAGTAACTGCCCAACCTATCATGGCATATCCTCCGTGGTTGGTTATTGCACTTCACCGGGCGATGAAATGTGGATGCAATAAATAAGACAAGCGTAAGGCCCGCTTTGCTCAATCGATATCTTTCCGGCACGTGGCCCCGTTCTGACAGAAATCATGCGATGAGCCGACGAGGCCGACCGAGTCGATACAGCCAGCCCCTAAATTCGGGATACCGCTGTTTGCACCTCATCAAGCCGATTCGCCGCCTTGGCGGAGATCCGTCGGTTTTCGGTGATACCTAAGAAAATGTCTCGGAACATCACGTAATTCACGGCGATCCAGAAGCCTTGAACGATGGGAATGAGCGGATACAGCCCGAATGCTGTGAAAACCAGTACGCTCGCAAAAGAAAAGGCGGCTATCATGAGAATCGAGCTCCGATTCAGCGCGGCGCCATGTTGTCCGTACGCGAGCGCCCTGATGAAGCCTGCACCTAGACTCCGCAATGGATAAAGAAAGCCGAGGCCGACGGGTAAGATCATTGCCCATTCGATAAGATTATTTCCGCTTTCTTCATAAACGTGCGCGAGTTGCGTCGACAAATCGCTTTCACCGTAAGTGTTTGCCGTTTTGGCAGAAACGACTCGACTGCTCTCATTGGCCACGGCTGCCGCTTTGCTGGCGGTGATAGCCATGTTCAGGGGAATGGTCGTCAGAAACACGAACATGCCTACCTGAAAGGCGAATTTGACTGCGTCGCGGAACAGCGAACCGAAACGCGAGCTCATTCCTATCCAATCGGACTCATGATCCACCACCACCGCGAGATTGAACCCGAGCGCGAGTGTCAGATATCCCGCAATCGGTTCCGCAGCGCCCGCGGCGCCGGTAACCAGGCAGCACACGGTCATTACGGCAATCCATACCGGCCATTTCCGCGAAACCAGCTCAAACCCCTGCTTGATCCAGTTTCGCCACGCATCGGGAGACGCCTGTCTGGGTTGGATAAAACCGTTCGCCATGAATAAACCTCGCGCAAGAGCATCGTAGAAAATTGGCGGCACAGTTTACAACACGCCTGGCCCGGTCAACGACGTGGTAACACAGTATTGTTAATTGGTGATCGATCGGCATTCCGTGGTGGCGCTCCAGAGCGGCGTCTTGCAATTCACCAAGGCTGGGTCAACGAATTTCGCGTGCCATGCTTGGAGAAAGCGGCCTGTCCTCGCGACGAAACCGCAGATTTGTGTTCGCGCGATTGGCGGCTTCGGAGCCGAAGTATATTTCGACGCTCGATAGTTCATGCCTATCGGAACCGATTCTTTCAATCTCGCGCATTTGTCCTTTCACCTCTCGCGTGATGATGGGGACAATCGTGGCCGAAACGCCGACAGTAATTACCAACCTTATCCGTTCGCAACCGGTGCAATTGTGATCGTGCGTTATTACCCCGCGGAATTGCCCTCCCGGTGCGGCCGATGTTCGTCATTGCATCGCAGCGGAAAACAGTGCCGACAATATTGCCCGATATCTTGGAACGCAGCGGTTTGGTCCAATGACATATCTACCTCTGTCTCAGATAATTTACGAATAAGAAAAACACTGTTTCGCAAATGAGGAAATCTGTGTCGGAACGGAAGCACCTGTAGCAACATCGAATCACAGAAGAACAAGAGGGCAGGTCCGTAAGTCTGGATTTACTTACAGAGTTGTAATCGTTCTCGAAGTGGTGTGTCACCGGGAACAGAGGATTTACACGGAGGATAGGGATATGATCATGCGCAAAAAAGCGATATCGATTTTGTTGGCCGGATTATTTTCTGGCACTGTCTATAGTCAAGAAGGACAGGGACCGTTTGTCGCGAATTTGACGGGCCAGGAAGAGGTTCCGCCAGTCGAGTCCACAGTCCGGGGGGTGGGAATCTTTACCCTCAATCAGGATTCGACACAATTAACTTACCACGTCAGCGTGCAGCAATTGCAACAAGTCGACACCGAAGATGGGACAAGACTGACCCAGGCGCATTTGCATTGCGCTCCACCGGGGCAAGCCGGTCCGATAGTCGTAGACTTGTTGGGAATGGTCCGAGGTGGCTTAATTGCACCACTCGAACTTAGAGCAACCGTGTCGGATGCCAATATCGTTCAGGAGGCGGACCAAATGACTGCTGAACAGATGGGCTGCTCGACCACAATTGGCACCCCGATCACCAACATGTCTGAGTTGATTCAGGCCATTCAGGCCGGAAACATCTATGTGAATGTACACTCGGAGCAGAACCCCCAAGGGGAAATTCGCGGGCAGCTCACATCCATTACCGTGGGTGCACAGCCACCGGGTGAACAACCGCCGGGTGAACAACCGCCGGGTGAACAGCCACCGGGTGAACAGCCACCGGGTGAACAGCCACCGGGTGAACAGCCACCGGGTGAACAACCGCCGGGTGAACAACCCGCTCAGTAGTTGATCCGAGAGTAAGATGGCCGAGAGGAGCGACGTGAGAACGATCGCTTGTCGGCAAAGACAGCAATCCATTGGAATTGGTCGGCGGGTGAATTAGAGCATAAGGCTCAATGAGTCTGACGACTTAACTGACCATTGTTCAGCGCGGAGCCTGTTCCTTAATCCAAATCATTACCTAAAAAAGGCCTGCTTCCCGGCAGGCCTTTCTTTTTGGAAGTCTTCACTTCGAAGACCTGCTCATTCCTACTCACGGCTTCAGCACGACCTTGATGCATTCGTCCTGCTTGTGCTTGAACATCTCGTAGCCATCGGGTGCGTCGTCGAGCGGCATCTGATGCGTAACGATGAAGCTCGGGTCGATCTCCCCGTTCCGGATTTTCTCGAGTAGCGGCTGCAGATAGCGTTGCACATGGGTTTGCCCGGTCTTGATGGTCAGCGACCGGTTCATGACGGAACCCATGGGAAACTTGTCGATAAATCCGCCATAGACTCCTGGAACCGAAACCGTACCGCCGTTGCGGCAGGCCATGATGGCCTCGCGCAGCACGATGGGCCGGTCGGTCTCCAGCATCGTCGCCTGCTTGGCGCGGTCGTAGGCGTATTGAATGCCGTGTCCGTGCGCTTCCATGCCGACGGCATCGATACAGGCGTCCGGTCCACGGCCTCCGGTCGTGTCCATGAGCGAATCGTAGACATCGACCTCCTCGTAATTGAGCGTCTCCGCCCCGCCTTGTTCACGCGCCATGCGCAGCCGGTCGGGGAACCGGTCGATCGCGATGACCCGCTCGGCGCCAAGCAGATAGGCGCTCTTGACGGTGAGCTGGCCTACCGGTCCGCATCCCCAGACCGCCACGGTGTCGCCGGGCTGAATATCGCAGGCTTCCGCCGCCATGTAGGCGGTCGGGAAGATGTCGGAAAGAAACAGAACCTGCTCGTCGGTAAAGCCGTTATCGATCTTGATCGGGCCGACATCGGCGAAGGGGACACGCGCATATTCGGCTTGCCCGCCGGCATATCCGCCGACCAGGTGCGAATAACCGAAGATTCCCGCCGGCGAATGCCCCCAGAGCTTTTCGGCCATCACCGCGTTCGGGTTGGAGTTTTCGCATAGCGAATACTGCTTTTTTTGACAGAAGAAACAGTTGCCGCAAGAGATGGGAAAAGGGACCACCACGCGATCGCCGACCTTCAGGTTCTTTACGCCTTGTCCGACATCGACGACTTCGCCCATGAATTCGTGGCCAAGGATGTCGCCCTTTTCCATCGCCGGGATGAAACCGTCGTAAAGGTGTAAATCGGAGCCACAGATCGCGGTTGAGGAGATTTTTACGATGGCATCGCGGGGGTTGAGTATTTCCGGATCGGGTACCTGTTCCACCCGAAGATCGTTTTTGCCGTACCAACAATTCGCTTTCATGACAGTGTTCCTTGTCCGAATCGATGAGCCGCTGAGCGCTATGAAAACGGCCGGCGGAATTTAGTGTCAGGTTTGGACGATTTCGTCGTACTTTCTCGACAGGCTGCGGGCCCGCCCCGCGGGTTGCCCTTCGGTGGTTGCGATCTCGCCGGTTTCCATGAGCTGCTTCAAGCGGTGCAAGTCCACCGCGATTTGCTTCTCGGGCGCTTCGCCAAACAGCTTCGCGATCTTGGCACCGATGATGCCGCCCGGCGGCCGATAATCCATCTCTACCTTGACTACCGTGCCGCGCCCGCCCGGTGCACGCTCGAAGCGTACCGACCCGACATTGTCCACATCCGCGCCTTCGAGCGAACGCCAGGCAATCAATTCGTTCGGCCGGTCTTCGACCACTTCCGAATCCCATTCGACGTGCATGCCGGCAGGTGCCTTTGCAACCCAATGGGAACGGCCCGGTCCGATCTCCCGCACGGATTCGATGTGATTCATGATGCGCGGCAGGCTCTCGAGATCACGCCAGAACCGGTAAATGTCCTCGGCCGGGCGGTCAATCGTGATGCTTTCCCGCACATGGATGGTGTCACTTTTGGTTCCGGCGCTCTGGCTCAGTTGTTCACTGCCGATGATGTCCAGGGCCGTCACACCGGCCACCGCCGCCATGGCCGCCGCCGCTCGGCCGCGTTTCGGGTTGTTTTCGCCCAGAGCCGATCCGAGCAAAGCCAGGTCCAGCGCGTCGCCGGCAACCCGCGCCTGAAGCCAGTTGGGATTTCCGGGCTGCATGAGTATGCCGATCCCGGTCGCGATTTCGCGAAGTCCGAACAGTTGCACGATGCCGTGCCGACCGTCGAGGCCGACCATATCGGCGATTTTTCTAGGTGCCGCGACTTCGGCGAGGCCCAAACCGATACTGAACCAGCCTAAACTCTTCGCCATTTGTTTCTCGTCCATAGCGTTCCGCTCCTCTGATTTTTAGGTTCGCCAGGGATGTTCCGGTAGATCGGACACACCGATCACCTCGCACCCAGCCATTGCAACCCTGTGATCATTCTCGACCGTACTGCCGCTCGCTCCGATCGCGCCGATCAGAACGCCATCGGCATTCACAATCGGGAGCCCGCCGGGAAAGGTGATCAAGCCCTCATTGGAAACCTCGATTCCATACAACGATCCTCCGGGCTGCGACATCTTGCCGATCTCGCCGGTCGGCATGCCGAAGAAACAGGCAGTCCGGGCCTTCCGAATCGCGATGTCGATGCTGCCGACCCAAGCGTCGTCCATCCGGGCAAACGCCTTCAGGGTAGCGCCGGAGTCCACCACGGCGATGCAACTGCGTGCGCCGATCTCCTCGGATTTTTTCAGTGCTGCGGCGATGGCGCGTTGTGCTTCTTCATAGCTGACGTGCATGGCTTTTCCCTCCGTTGATTCGTTAAATCTGTTCGACAATCCGAACAGTGGGGCGTTGCGCCTTCAACGCGGGAAAGCGCGGAAGTTTGGGGATGGCGATGAGGCGGGAAGCGACGGACCGGAGTGGACCTTCGGCAGTTTAAATGCAGGCCGGCGTGGAACGACTGGCACCCTCTGCGACGCGCTCGGTCTAAGGTCCTATGTACGGCTGATCTCCAGCCGGAGTTTGCCGAACATGAATTTCCACGCGAAAGAAGGAGGGCTTATGTCTGATGAGTTGGCACAAATAGCCGCGCGCATGGTTGCGCCGGGCAAGGGACTGCTCGCCGCAGATGAGAGTACCGGCACCATCGAAAAACGATTCAAGAAGCTCGGGATCGAATGTACCGAGGAGGCGCGTCGGGACTATCGCGAGATGCTGTTTACCGCGCCGGAACTGGAAAAATACATCAGCGGCGTGATTCTGTACGACGAAACGATTCGCCAGCGCGCATCCGACGGCAAGCCAATCCCGGAACTCCTCGCCGAAAGAGGAATCATTCCCGGCATCAAGGTGGACAAAGGCTTGGTGGACTTGCCGTTCTTTCCCGGCGAACGGTTTACCCAGGGGCTCGACGGACTCGCGGGTCGGCTGGACGAATACCGCCGGATGGGGGCGCGCTTCGCCAAATGGCGCGGAGTGATCGCCATCGGCGAGGGCATGCCCACGTCCCAGTGCTTGCGCGCGAACGCCGAGTCGCTGGCTCGTTATGCCGGACTCTGTCAGGTCTATGGGGTGGTGCCCATCGTGGAGCCCGAAGTGCTGATGGACGGAGCGCACGATATCAAAACCTGCCGATGGGCGACCGAGGCGGCACTGCATGAGGTTTTCGATGCGCTCACGCGTTACCGCGTCGGGTTCAAGGACATGATCTTGAAGCCCAACATGGTGCTATCCGGCGCGGACTGCCCGCGTCAGGCGCCGCCTGAAGAAGTTGCCGAGATGACGCTGGCCTGCCTCAGGCGAACCGTACCGGTGGCGGTCACCGGCATTGCCTTCCTGTCCGGCGGCCAGAGCGATACGGTCGCCAGCGCCAATCTCAACGCGATCAATGTCAAGGCCCAGGCCCTGAAAACGCCTTGGACGCTGACCTTCTCGTTCAGCCGGGCCTTGCAGGCATCGCCGATGGCGATTTGGCGCGGCCAGGCGGAAAACAAGACCGCAGCCCAGCAAGCCCTCATCCGGCGTGCACGCTTTAACGGAGCCGCGGCGCTGGGGCAATACGATCCTGAAATGGAGCAGGCGGCGTAGCGACAGTCGTTGGTTCATCAGTTCGGTGGGCTAAGACGCAGCGTTACGGCCGCTTGGGCTTATTGCATGCTTACCGAGGAGAGACTGAAAGCATTATCGCCTCAAACCTGGCGGTCCGAGTCGTTCCGGCGGTAAACGTTAGCCGACCAAAAACGAGTTGACTGCAAGATCGGCTCGTGGTCTATTATTTCCGTCAGTTCTGAAAATTCAGATAAAAAGATATGAAACTCACGCCGGTCATGGAAAAATACGTTCTGCACTGGGGGGAAATGGGGTCGCGATGGGGCGTCAATCGCACCGTGGCGCAGATCCACGCTCTGCTGTACCTCGCCGGGAAACCCTTGACCGCCGACGAGATCGCCGAAACTCTGGGGGTGGCGCGCTCGAATGTGAGCACCAGTCTTAAGGAGTTGCAGAGCTGGGGCCTGGTCAAGCTGCTCCATGTCAAAGGCGACCGCCGTGATCATTTCGAGGCCCTCTCGGATTTGTGGGACACTTTTTTCGCCATTGCCGAAAACCGCAAGCGCCGCGAGTTGGACCCTACGCTGACCGTGCTTCGGGAGTGCGTGCTCGACGGCAATGAGGACGAAAGCGGGCCCGAAGTGCAGCGCCGTATCGAGGCGGTGGCCAAGTTCCTGGAGCGGTTGCTTTCTTGGTACGACCAGATACGGCGCTTGCCGAGGCCGGCATTGATCAAGCTGCTGGATCTGGGCGCCAAGATCGAGAAATTATTGGGCTCGAAGAGCTGATTTTTTTGCCCTTATGTTTCTGTTAAGACTGAATTGTCAGAAATTAAAGGAGATCGCGATGCGAGTTCTTGTGACCGGAGCTCCGGGATTTATCGGACGCCATATCGTGCATGCGCTGGCGAGGGATGGGCATGAGGTGATCGCGGGGGTGCACCGAGCATCGCCTTTCCGTGATGCGCCGGGAGTCCAATCGATTTCCATCGACTTTGCTCATCTTTTGAAGTCTCTCGACTGGCTGCCCCATTTATACGGGGTCGATGCGGTGATCAACGCGGTCGGGATCATTGCCGAGCGTCGGAACAGCCGGTTCGACGACGTGCATCGCGATGCCCCAATAGCCTTGTTCGAGGCGTGCCGCCGGGCCGGCGTACGGAAGGTCATTCAAATTTCCGCTCTGGGTGCAGACGATTCGGCGTTCAGCCGTTATCACCTCAGCAAAAAGGCCGCCGACGATTTCCTGGCGACGACGGATCTCGATTGGTCCATCCTTCAGCCTTCGCTGGTGTTCGGACCCGGCGGGCAGAGTTCGGCTCTTTTCTGCGCGCTCGCGGCCCTGCCGGTCATCCCGTTGGTCGGCGACGGCGGGCAGAAGATTCAGCCGGTACACGTGGACGATCTCACGCGGATCGTGCTGCGGCTTCTGGAACCCGGTGCGCCGGCTCGCCAGCGGCTTCCCGTGGTGGGGCCGGAGCCCATGACATTGCGCGAGTGTCTGGGCGTGCTCAGAAATTGGCTAGGCTCGGGGGAGGCGCATTTCATTCCGATTCCCTATCGCTGGCTGTTGGCCGTTGCCGACCGGTTCGGCGCGATGACGGCGACGCCGTTCAACGGAGAAGCGCTGCGCATGCTCCAACGCGGCAACACCGGGGATCCGGACATTCTGTCCGCCCGTCTGGGGCTTCGTGCCGAAGGCTTGGCATCCGCTCTCCGAAATCGACCCGGCACGTCGGCCGAACGGATCTACGCCCGGCTGTTCTTCATCATCCCGGTCCTGCGGTACGCTTTGGCGCTGCTGTGGATTTGGTCGGGGCTGACCTCAGCGTTGTTTTTTCCGGAGAGCGAAAGTCTCGATCTTTTGGCGGCCACGGGCATTACCGGTTCGGCGGCTCCTTGGGTGCTGTACGGTGCCGCCGCCCTGGATGTCGTGCTCGGAGTCGCTCTGCTGGCGCGTTTTCACGTGGTCCTGGTGGGCCTATTTCAACTCTTGGCGATGCTCGCTTATACCGCGGTCATTACCGTAAGCTTGCCCGAATTTTGGCTCCATCCCTTCGCTCCGATCGCGAAGAACATTCCGATTATCATCGCTACCTTGGCGATTATGGCCGCGGAGAAACGCTGATGGACGTCCTCATCATCAAATGGGTTCATATCCTGAGTTCGATGTTCCTGTTCGGCACCGGTATGGGAACCGCCTTTTTCAAGTTCACCACCGACCTCAGCCGCAATGTGCAGGCAATGGCGATCACCAACCGGCGTGTGGTGCTGGCCGATTGGCTGTTCACGACGCCGACCGTCGTCGTCCAGCCGGTCTCGGGGTTCGCGCTTGCGGCGCTCTACGGTTATCCGCTGGATTCGCCGTGGCTGGTCGCGTCCGTGCTGATGTATATCATCGCCGGGGGCTGCTGGTTGCCGGTCGTGTACCTTCAAATCCGCATGCGAAACGACTGCGACCGGGCGCTTGCCACCGGCGAGCCGTTGCCCGAGCGTTATTGGCGAGATCTGAATAAGTGGTTTTGGCTGGGGGTGCCGGCCTTCATCGCCATGCTCGCTACGCTGTATCTGATGGTTTGCAAGCCGACATTCGTTTGAAAAGGGGGATTTATGACCGTACGCCACATGCCCGTCGTTCGGCGGGTTCTCGGAGAAGAGCACTGGGCACGGCTGGCTCCTGCCGTGCGCCGGCACTACGACCTCTCGCCATCATTTGCAGAAGACATGATTCTCGATGGTGTGATGGACGAGATTCGCCATGCGCCCCTGGTCAAGCCTTGGCTGATGCTTGCCCGTTGGTTCAAGGCCTTGGTGCCTTATCCGGGCGATAATGTTCCCGTCAAGGTTCGGAATAGAACCGACCCGAGGACTCCCGACTCCCTCTACTGGCATCGCACCTTCTCTTTCCCGGACGGCCGAGTTACCGAATTCCTGTCCCGAATGGAACCGGCCGGCAGAGGCCAGATCGTCGAGATTCTGCGGTTCGGGGTCGGCATCCGCATGAGGCTCAGCGTCGAGGACGGGGCGCTGGTGTTCACCGGATTGCAGCACTGCTGGAAACTGGGGCCGATGATGATCGGAATTCCCAATTGGGCGCTGCTCGGGGATGCCGTTATCGTCGAGAGTCCGGTATCCGATGACGAAGTGCGCCTGGATTTCGAGATCGTTCACCCGTGGTTCGGGCGAACCTTTTCCTATTGCGGCCGGTTTCGGATGTAACGTATGCGGGCATGGACGCTCATTGTTCGCCAGTGGCCCGGCGGGACCGAAGGCGTTACGGCCGCGGAATGCGGAATTTACGCCCTTCCGTCCGCAGCACTAGGCTGTCGGAGCGAATCTCCAGGAGTTCCGCGCCGCCTTGGATGCTGTCGCCCACCCGGTATTTTTTCATGTCGATGATCGCAAACCGCTCTTCCGGCTGTTCGGAGTAGGCGAATACGTTGATCGTGATAGGGCCCACCCGCTGCTGAAAATCGATGGGCAAGGCATGGATGAACGGAATCGCGGGTTCGTCCGCGAGAGGCTGGGGCGGCAGGTCGCGAGTTTCCGGCGCGCTTGCGGGAGCCCGAAAAGCGACCGGAGGGTTGGCGTTTTCGCTCGCAGCAGATTCCGTTAGAGGTTCCTGATCGATTGGTTGCCGGGTTTTTTCCGCCGGTTTGCCGAGCCGCTTTTCGGTTATCGGCGTCGGGGAGCGTTCCGTAGATTCTGAGGGTGCGGATTTGGGTTTGGAAGGCTTTGGGGGTGTAACCGGCGGATTGACGGGATTGTCGGCCTTCGCTTCTGGGCGTTGGGCTGCCGGTGGCATATCTCTCGCGGGCTGAGGGATTTCCTCTGGACTCGATATCACCGGGGCTGAATCCGATGGAACTGCCGTGACGCCGGATGCGGCAGCGTTCTTAACCGCGGCGGGTTCAACGGTTGGTCCGGCCGATTCGGCCGCGGTGGGCTGCGTTACCGGTCCATTGTTTCCCCATCGAGTGAGCCAAAGATAGCCCAGGACGGCGCCGTTAAGCACGATGAGAAACGCTGCCGACCACGCCAGACCGCGGCGCCGCGGCGGTGCTTGATCGAGCGGGATGGGAACGGGCGGCGCGGCTTGGCCCGCTTGCCGTTCGCGTTCCGATTTTCGGAGTGCTTCGAGAATGTAGGACATCGGCGCTGTTCCGGTTTTATCGAGGACCTGAGGTTAACCTGGGAATGCCTGGATCATCGGCTCTTTTGACAAGATAAATCATGGTATAGGGACCCGCTACGCCGTCCGGATTCAGCCCGTGTTCCACCTGAAAGGCGACCACGCGGGCCTTGAGTTTTGTGTCGAAATAGTCGTCGGCTCCGTCTTCAGCCGGTGCACGCAGCATCCGTCTCAACCACCTCACGGCTTCACCTTTGCTGCCCGCGACTAACGTTCGGGCGTCGCCCTTGGGCGGCTTCCAGAGCAAGGCGGCACCGCCCCGCCAAAATGGAAGAATGTCCGCGAGTTCGAAAGCATGGCGTTGAGTACCGAAGCTCAGCTCGATCTTGTCGTCGCGGATGCCGACCAGGACCGCATAGCGCTTCGTGCCGTCCGGCACTGCGAATTCCAGTACGGCCGGATGATCGAGGCTTCGCAGTTGGAACCAGTTGCCGTTGGTCGACAGACAGTGCAATCCCTTTTGTTCGGCAAATTGGCAAAAGTCGGTCGCGTCGACCGGCGGCTCGATTTGCCACAAAGCCAGGAGTCGGGCAAAAGCCTTGTCGCGGGTCAGGCCGGAGTCTGACATCAACTCGGCAAACACCGGCTCGGGAGCGCGCGCTGCGGTGGGGGGCGCGTCTGCGGTTTTCTCGGGCTCCGGGGCGCTTTTCGGCGCGGTTGAGGGCGCTGAAGGAACCGGGGCATCCGGCTTCGGCTGAACAATGGGCGGATCGTCGGCCAAAAGCGGACCCAGCAGAGCCGATAAGTGACGCGGTATGACAGCCGGGTCGGAACGGAGCGCAAGGCCTGCATAGATCGACCCGCAAACGGCGAGTACGGTCAGAAGGCCAAAGGGCGTAACGGCTGAAAAGCGTACGGAGCGTGTAATGTCGGCTTTCGGCATCAGCTCGTTGGCGGCTTTCCGGGCAATTGCATAGCCCGCTTTGCTTTTTCCAAGGGTGTAAACGCCCAACAATGCCCGGTCGCAAATAAGATTAATGAGACGCGGAATTCCGCCCGACCGGCGACAGATTTCACCGACCGCCAGCCGGCTGAACAGCGTATCTCTGGCGCCGCTGACGGCCAGGCGATGCCGGATGTAGGCCATCGTTTCCCGGAAATTCAGCGGACGCAGGTGAAACCGCGCGGAAATCCGTTGCGAAAGCTGCCGCAAGTTCGGCTGAGCCAAAAGAATGCCGAGTTCGGGTTGTCCGACCAGGATGATTTGTAGCAGCTTGGCCTGGTTGGTTTCGAGATTGGTAAGCAGCCGGATCTGTTCCAGCACTTCGAAGCTGAGGTTCTGCGCTTCGTCGATCAGGACGATGGTCCGTCGCCCCCGTGCGTGGATTTCGAGCAGATGCCGGTTCAGCAGGTCGATCAATTGCTTCAGGCTGGCCCGCTCTTCGGGATAAGCAATGTGCAGTTCGTCGCAAATGCTGGCGAGCAGTTCGCGGGGGGTCAGCCGGGGGTTGAAAATCAGGGCGAGATCGACGTCTTCGGGCAGTTGGTCGAGCAGACAGCGGCACAAGGTGGTTTTTCCCGTGCCGACTTCGCCCGTCAGCACGACGAATCCTCCGCCGACACTGATCCCGTACAAAAGATGAGCCAGCGCCTCTTGGTGCTGGGGACTCAGATAGAGATAGCGCGGATTCGGGGCAATGGAAAAGGGGGGCTCGCTGAGCTGAAAATACGGCGCGTACATGATAGTGAGCGAGTTCCCCTAGTGCCATTTGGATTGCGATTCTGATCCGACGATATCATTGCGTCGAAGGGGACTGTCAAGTTTATGTACCCCAAACGGTGCTTCGCCGGAAATCCTGGTCTTAGTACTACAGTCGCAGTTATGGTGGACGACCACGACAGCGGCGTCGATAATGGCACTGCCTGGCGCGCCACTGATGACGGCGCCGCCAGAGTGACCAGGCCAGCACATGCGCCGCCTCGGGACGCCGGG
>Ga0268293_138_pt1 | contig 30985 bp, 25 predicted proteins | sample MetcoculturR22M_FD_191344 | JGI IMG/M metagenome (GOLD analysis project Ga0268293, IMG submission 191344) | Soil microbial communities from Anza Borrego Desert, Southern California, United States - Methanotrophic co-culture R2.2-M | ecosystem: Environmental > Terrestrial > Soil > Desert | place... | reverse complement strand
CGAAGTCTCTGTACATGCCCCCAGCTTTACGCCAGAGGCCGCAAGAACCCCGCCGACCACGTTTCTCTTTCAATAAATCTACTTGTCAAACAGCCAACAGACGACAAAACCGCCTGCTCCCAGCCAACAGGAAAGACCCGTCAGCCAGTCGAACCCGCCAAACCGGCCTTAGCCGACGATGCGGCATGCCATGCTGGAGAGACTGATCGGGGCGTCGCCGGAACCGCTTGGCTCCGTCGTCGTCCCGGTGTGAGGGCTATATACGCCGCGGCGTTTCGGGGTGTCAACGATCGCGTTCCAAAAAAAATGACGTCCCGATGAACCTTTTTGGATTGGCTTAGAAGATCAACGGCTACCGGCGAGGCGGGGGCCGCGCGGGCTGTAGAGCGGACGTCGCCGGGCCGGCGGGCGTTGGCGCAAGGCGTTGAGACTCGGGCAAAATTCGCAGAAGCCCAACTCACGCCATAATGCCCGGGCCTCTCGAGGACGGGATGCCGGATCCGCTCAGCCGTTGGCGGCCCGCGCGTCTCGCTATACCGTCGCCGCCCGTTCCGACGCGTCGAAGCTAAACCACCCCGGGAGCGCCACCGCATTGCACGCCGGACGCCCAGCGCGCAGCCTCGCTCTCCGCGCCCCCGCCCTTGATCTGGCGGTCGACGCGCTGAGCGTCGGCGGAACGGCGGGTCCCCCGGATCCGCGCGCGGTCAGTCTGCGGTGGCTCGCCGCCACCGTCCTGACCGGCATGGCGGGCGCGGGCCTCCTCGGCGGCGCGATCATCTCCACGCTTCAAGATGGCGCGCATATCGCCGACGCCTTCCGGCGAACCTTGCCGCTCGAGCGGCCGGACGAGGAGCGGCTCAGCAACGGCGCCCGCAAGGGCGACCGGCTATCCGCCGAACCCGAGGCGCCAGCGGCGCGGCAGACGATGCGCGTCAGCACGACGACCCGGCATGGCGACCGGGAGGTGGTGAAAATGCGCCCCTTCGTTCGGGTGAGCGCGCCGCTCGCGCGGGCCCCGACCGAGTTCGCGGCGCAGGTGCCGCCTTTCGATCCCATGAAGGCGGTGGCCGCCGAGCCGGATCGCACGCAGCCGGACAGCGATCCCGATGGCGACCTGTCCTTCACGGTCAGCGACCTCGGCCGCGAACGAATCGCGCCGGACCAGGGACCGACGGTGCCGCCCGCCGAGGTGCGGACCGCGGTCCGCGAGACCGCCGCGTTCGAGCTCGCCTCGCGCTATCAGCCGGCGCAGATGGCCCCCGGCGCGCAGAGCCGTCTCGCCTATGCGGCCGAGGCCGCCGGACCGGTGCTGGCGTCGGCCGACGCACGGGCCGCGCTGCCGAACATGACGCTGGTCGCCAAGTCCGCCCCGGACGACGCTGGCGCCGCGGCCCCCGGCGAGAACACGGTGGCGGTCACGGCCGACGGGCCGCTCGCCCAGGCGCTGACGCGCGACGCCGACGTCGCGCCGGAGGACGCGGCCCAGATCGCCGCCCGATTCGCCGGCCGCGACGGATACGGCGTCGCGAGCGTCTCGGCCGGACAACGCCTGAGGGTGCTGATGGGCCGCTCGGCCGCGCCCGGCCTGAACCGGCTGCAGCCGGTGCGCGTCAGCCTGTTCGACGCCGATGGCGGCCATGTCGGTTCGGTCGCGCTGTCCGACATGGGCGACTACGTGCCGATCGCGGATCTTGCGGACCTCGGCGACGAACCGGCCCTCGACGAGGAGGGCGGCGACGAGCAGGACGAGGATCGGCCCAACGGCGCCAAGAAGATGCGGCTCTACAACGGGCTCTATGAGGCCGCCCTGCGCAACGACGTGCCGAAGCCGGTCATCGACGAGATGGTCCGGATCGTCTCCTACGACGTCGACTTCAACAGGGCGGTCGGCCCGACCGACAGCTTCGAGGTGTTTTACTGCGACCCTGAGGAACAGGGCGGCGACGGCGAGGTGGCGCTCATGTCGCTGCGCGTCGGCGGCGAAGAGCGGCGGTTCTACCGGTTCGAGACCGACGACGACGGCTTCACCGACTATTACGACGAGAGCGGGAAGTCGGCGAAGAAGTTCCTGATGCGGAAGCCCATGAATGGCGGCGTGATGCGCTCGGGCTTCGGGTTCCGGCGCCACCCGGTGCTTGGCTATTCCAAGATGCACACCGGCGTCGACTGGGCCGCCGCCGTCGGAACGCCAATCATGGCGTCCGGAAACGGCACCGTCGAGAAGGCCGGCTGGACCAGCGGCTATGGCCGCCAGGTCCGACTCCAGCACGCCAACGGCTATGAGACGACCTACAACCACATGTCGGGCATCGCTCGCGGGATCAAACCCGGGGCGCCCGTGAAGCAGGGTCAGGTGGTCGGCTATGTCGGATCCACCGGCCTGTCGACCGGAGCGCACCTGCATTACGAGGTGCTGATCAACGGGCGCTTCGTGAACCCGATGACCATCAAGCTGCCGCGCGGCCGCGAACTCGACGGCGAACTGCTGGCGGGCTTCGAGAAGGAACGCGAGCGGATCGACGGCCTGGTCGGTCGCGGCGCCGCAACCGCGGCGAAGGCGGCTTCGAACGAGAACGGCGGCTGAGATCAGGGGCGGCGGGAAACCCGCCGCCCCTGCCCGCTCCTCAGGCCGCAGCCGACACGGCGCGCCGCCCGATCACCAGGCCGGTGCCCGAGGCCGTCACCGGCACATGGTCGCCGTCCCGCACGTCGCCCGCCAGAATCAGCTCCGCAAGCGGATCCTGCACGTATTTCTGGATGACGCGCTTCAGCGGACGCGCGCCATAGGCCGGATCGTACCCCTTCTCGGCGAGCCAGGCTCGCGCCGACTCGTCGACCTCGAGGGTGATCTTGCGGTCCTCGAGCAGCTTGCGCAGCCGCCCGAGCTGGATGTCCACGATGGCGCCCATCTGCTCCCGCTTCAGCCGGTGGAACAGGACGATGTCGTCGATCCGGTTCAGGAATTCCGGGCGGAAATGCGCGCGCACCACCCCCATCACCTGATCCCGCACCGCATCGGTGTCTTCGCCCTCGGGCTGGTTGACGAGGTACTCGGAGCCGAGGTTCGACGTCATCACCAGCAGGACGTTGCGGAAATCGACCGTGCGCCCCTGCCCGTCCGTGAGCCGCCCGTCGTCGAGCACCTGCAGCAGGACGTTGAACACGTCCGGATGCGCCTTCTCGACCTCGTCGAACAGCACGACCTGATAGGGACGGCGCCGGACCGCCTCGGTCAGCGCCCCGCCCTCCTCGTAGCCGACATAGCCGGGAGGCGCGCCGATCAGGCGGCTGACGGCGTGCTTCTCCATGTATTCCGACATGTCGATGCGCACCATCGCGGTGTCGTCGTCAAACAGGAAGGCGGCGAGCGCCTTGGTGAGTTCGGTCTTGCCGACGCCGGTCGGCCCGAGGAACATGAACGAGCCGATCGGCCGGTTCGGATCCTGCAGGCCGGCGCGCGCGCGACGCACCGCGGTCGAGACCGCCTGCACCGCCTCAGCCTGGCCGACGACGCGCCTCGCGAGTTCGTCCTCCATGCGCAGCAGCTTGGCCCGCTCGCCCTCGAGCATCTTGTCGACCGGCACGCCCGTCCAGCGGGACACCACCTGAGCGATCGAGTCGGGAGTGACCACCTCCTGCATCATGGAGGTCGGGCCGCCGGCGTCTTCGGTCTCCTTCAGCTCGCGCTCGAGCTTCGGGATCACCCCGTAGGCGAGCTCGCCCGCGCGGGCGAGATTGCCCTGCCGCTGGGCCTGCTCGAGTTCGATCCGCGCCTGATCGAGGCTCTCCTTGAGCTTCTGCGCGCGGCCGAGCTTGTCCTTCTCGTTCCGCCAGCGGGTCTCCAGAGCTCCGGCCTCCTCCTCGAGCTCCGCCAGCTCCTTCTCGAGCCTCTGAAGCCGGTCCTTGGAGGCCTCATCGGTCTCCTTCTTCAGCGCTTCGCGCTCGATCTTGAGCTGGATGATTCGCCGGTCGAGCTCGTCGAGCTCCTCGGGTTTCGAATCGACCTGCATCCTGAGCCGCGCTGACGCCTCATCCACAAGGTCGATCGCTTTGTCTGGCAGGAAGCGGTCCGTGATGTAGCGGTTCGACAGCGTCGCAGCCGCGACCAGCGCGGAGTCGGCGATCCGCACGCCGTGATGCAGCTCGTACTTCTCCTTGATGCCGCGCAGGATCGAGATCGTGTCCTCGACGGTGGGCTCAGACACGAACACGGGCTGGAAGCGGCGCGCGAGCGCCGCGTCCTTCTCGACGTGCTTTCGGTATTCATCGAGCGTGGTCGCGCCGACGCAATGCAGCTCGCCGCGCGCCAGCGCCGGCTTCAGCAGGTTCGACGCGTCCATGGCGCCATCCGCCTTGCCCGCGCCGACCAGCGTGTGCATTTCGTCGATGAACAGGATGATGCCGCCGGCGGCGGACTGCACCTCCGACAGCACGGCCTTCAGCCGCTCCTCGAATTCGCCGCGATATTTCGCGCCGGCGATCAGCGAGCCCATGTCGAGCGCCAGCAGCCGCTTGTCGCGCAGCGATTCGGGCACGTCGCCATTGATGATCCTGAGCGCCAAACCCTCGACGATCGCCGTCTTGCCGACGCCAGGCTCGCCGATCAGCACCGGGTTGTTCTTGGTGCGGCGGGACAGGACCTGGATGGTGCGGCGAATCTCCTCGTCCCGGCCGATCACCGGATCGAGCTTGCCGTCCCGCGCCGCTTCGGTGAGGTCCCGCGCGTATTTCTTCAGCGCGTCATAGGCGTTTTCGGCGGTCGCAGAATCGGCCGTCCGGCCCTTCCGCAGTTCCTCGATGGCCTTGTTCAGCGACTGAGGGGTCACGCCAGCCGCCGCGAGCGCCTTTCCGGCCTCTGTGTCCTTCTCGGCCGCAAGCGCCGTCAGCAGCCGCTCCACTGTGACGAACTGATCGCCGGCCTTCTTCGCGAGTTCCTCCGCGGAGGTGAACACGCGCGCGGTCGCAGGCGCGAGATAGATGTTGCCCGCTCCCGATCCGCCCACCGTGGGAACCTTGCGAAGCGCGGCCTCGACGGCGGCGCGCGCGTCGACCGAGCGGCCGCCGGCGCGATCGATCAGCCCGGACGCCAGCCCCTCGGGATCGTCTAGAAGAACTTTGAGCACGTGCTCCGGCAGAAGCTGCTGGTGCCCCGCGCTCGCAGCCGCGCTCTGCGCGGCCTGGAGGAATCCTCTCAAACGTTCGGTGTAGATATCCGGATTCATTCCCGTCTCCTCTCGAGCACGCCGACAGCGCCGCTGCCCTTCGGGCCTCCGCGGCCGGCGACCGATCGCCGGTCGGCGCCCCATCCCGGCGCCGCTTGCGACGCCCAGAGCCCCCTTGGCGAGCTCCTCCAGCCGATATGGTGTTGCCCATCGGCCACAAAAGAGGATGGTAGCCCTTTCAGGCCGCAAATCATTGACAGCGATCAAGAGCCGAGATGAATGAGAGCACGGGCCGGGTCACGGCCATCAGACGTTTTCCGGTGAAGGGGCTTTCGCCCGAGGATCTCGCTTCGGCTCCGGCCGAGGTCGGCCGTCCCATCGTGGGCGATCGGGCCTTCGCGGTTGAGAACGGTCCGTCCGGCTTCGACCCGGCGAAGCCTTCCAAGATCCCAAAGACCCGCTTCCTCTGCCTCATGAGGAACGCCCGGCTCGCCGCGCTTTCGACGCGCTACGACGCCGGCGCGGGTCTGCTGTCGATCAGGCAGGCTTCCGAAGATCTCAGTTTCGACCTGTGGTCGGAGGACGGTCGCGCCGAGCTCGAAGCCTGGCTCACCGGCTTCATGGGCGAAGAGGCGCGGGGGCCGCTGAGGCTGCTTCCCGCCCCGGAGGGCCACACATTTTCGGACACGGCGCGTGGCGTGCTCTCGATCATCAACCGCGCGAGCGTTGGGGCGATCGGCGAGATGATGGACGCGCCGGTCGATCCGCTGCGATTTCGCGGCAATCTCGAGATCGAGGGTTTCGCGCCATGGCAGGAGCTCGACTGGGTCGGCCGGACGCTCAGGATCGGAGAGGTCGAATTGCGGGTCGTCCAGCGCACCGTGCGATGCGCCGCGGTCGAGGTCGATCCCGCGACCGCACGCCGCGACCTGCCGATTCCCGCGAGGCTGCAGAAGCGCCTCGGCCATGCCGACTGCGGGGTCTATGCGGAAGTCGTCTCGCCCGGCCGCCTGGAAGCAGGCGCGGTCGTCACGCTCGTCTGAGGGCTCCAAATGAAAAGAGCCGGAGCGGCGACCGCTCCGGCTCTTTTCAGTCAGGTTTGAAGCCTCGGGATTACTCCGAAGGAGCGTCCGACGCCGCAGGGGCGTTTTCTTCGCCGGCTCCGTCTTCGCCCGAAGCAGCGCCACGACCATATCGGCCGTAGCGGCGACGCCTGCCGCGCGACGGCGCCCGCGCCTCGTCGGAGGACGCATCGCCCTCAGCGCCGAACTGTTCGCCGGCCGCAGCCCCAGGGGCGGCGGCTTCGGTCACCACAGGCTCAGGCATCGGCCGCTCAGCCGGCGCCTCAGCCGCAACCGCGGGCGCATCTCCGGTGATGAAGGCGGGGAGCTCGCTCACGAACGGCGGCTGATCGTCCTGCCGCTCCGGCCGCGGTTGCCGCTCGCCGCGGTCATTGCGCTCCTGGCCGCGCTCGCCCCGGTTCTCGGGACGATCGTTGCGGTCGAAGCGGTTGTCGGGACGGTCGCGCCGGTCGTTGCGGTCATTTCGGCGGGGTTCGCCCTCGCGGCCGCCCTGCTGATAACCGTTGTTAGGCCGATTGGGCTGGAACCGCTGCTGAGGATTGCCGCCGCCCTGCTGGCCGCCATTCTGCGCCGCCGCCGGCTGGCCGTTCTCGTGGCCGTTCGCCTGGCCGCCGCCCTCGCCTTCGCCGCCCTCTTCATCCCCTTCGAAATCGGAGAAGTCGTCGGCGTCGGCGCGTACGAAGGTCTGGTGCGGCTGATACTGCGCCTGAGCAGCCGCCAGAAGGCGGTAATAGTGCTCGGCGTGCTGGAGATAGTTCTCCGCCGCGACCGGATCGCCGGACGTAAGCGCATCGCGGGAAAGCTGAACGTACTTGTCCGCAATGGTGGCCGCGGTCCCGCGAATCTTAACGTCGGGCCCGTTCGACTCGTAGCTGCGCGTCAGCGGGTTCGGGCCCTTGCCGCCTCCCCCGCCGCCGCCGCCGCCCCCACCACCGCCGCGGCCGCGTCCCCGCATCCGCTTCGACTGTCCTTGCCTCATGGGGTTCAAGATCAACACTCGTCTTGCTGTGATGGCCCTTCGGGCCGGGAGCGACCGTCCGCGTCGTCCGCCACACGCCAGCTGCGCCGAAACTCCGCACGTCCCAGAAGGGGCGCGCCAAGCCACCGGCGTCAGGCTCTACTGCGGGAGCACGAAGCCCGCTGAAGACCCGGCATGATCGAAGCTGTGCGTCGATCTTTCAGAGCCCGTCGCGACCATCGGCCGGATCAACGAAGCACTGAAACCATCCATCCGTCGCTCACTGTCACGCCAGCAGGCGCGATGGGCGTCGGATGATTCCGGTGCTGAACATAGACGCCGCGCCAACGGATTCCAAGGTCTTTTTGCCGACAAGCCTGCGTGGGGCTACGCCCGGCTCAGAACGATCGCGCGGGGAATCCCTGCGAGATCGTCGGCTAGGCCGAGCGTCCCGAAGCCGGCTTCGCGCGCCAGGCCTGTCACATCGGCGCTCTGGCCGGCGCCGAGCTCCATCGCCAGAACGCCTCCCTCGGCGAGAAGCCGCGGCGCGTCCTGCAAGATCGTAGCGTAAGCGGCGAGGCCGTCCGCGCCTCCGTCGAGGGCAAGAAGCGGATCGTGCCGGGCGACCTCTGGCGCGAGCCGAGCGATCTCGGACCGCGGAATATAGGGCGGGTTCGAAACGACCAGATCGAAGCGCCGCTCGAGCGCCGCCGCCCAGTCGCCGACGAGGAAGCTCGCGCGCTGCAGAAGACCAAGCGCCGCCGCGTTGGCCCGGGCCGCAGCCGCTGCGCCCGGCGAGCGGTCCACGCCCAGCCCCCAGGCGTCCGGCCGCTCGCTCAGAAGCGCAAGCAGAAGGCATCCGCTGCCGACGCCGAGATCCAGGATCGACAACGGCCCGCGCCGCGGCGCGATCGCCTCGAGCGCGGCCGCCACCACGGTCTCCGTGTCGGGACGCGGAGACAGCGTGTCGGGCGTCAGCCGGAACGGCATGCCCCAGAATTCCCGGACCCCGAGAATCCTGTCGATCGGCTCTCCCCGAAGGCGCCTCTCAAGCATCTCCTCGAGCCGCGCCAGTTCAGACGGGTCGGCCGGGTCCGGACCACGCGCGACAAGCTGCGCAAGGTCGATGCCGAACGCGGCCTGCGCCAGAAGACGGGCGTCGAGTTCCGGCGCGTCCAGACGAGCGCGGCGGAGCCTCGCGGCGGCCGAGCGAACCGCCTCGCTTCTCGTCACGCCGCCTCGTCTTCCGCGGCGAGCAGCCGCGCCCTCTGCTCTGCGGCCAGAGCGTCGATGATCTCGCCCAGCGCCTCGCCTTCCATGACTGCGTCGAGCTTGTGAAGCGTCAGACCGATGCGGTGATCGGTCACCCGCCCTTGCGGGAAATTGTAGGTGCGGATGCGTTCTGACCGGTCTCCGCTTCCGATCTGGCCGCGCCGCGCGTCGGCGCGGGCGCCGTGGATCCGCTCACGCTCGATGTCGAACAGCTTCGCGCGCAGCAGTTCGAGCGCGCGCGCACGGTTGCGGTGCTGGGAGCGTTCGTCCTGCACCGCGACGGCCAGTCCGGTCGGGATGTGAGTCACGCGCACCGCCGACTCGGTCTTGTTGACGTGCTGCCCGCCGGCTCCCGAGGCCCGGAAAACATCGAAGCGCAGATCGGAATCGTCGAGCGCGACGTCCACTTCCTCCGCCTCCGGCAACACCGCGACGGTCGCGGCCGAGGTATGTATGCGACCGGAGCTTTCCGTCGCCGGCACGCGCTGAACGCGGTGCACGCCCGACTCGAACTTCAGCCGGCCGAACACGCCCGCTCCGTCGATCTTGGCGACGATCTCCTTGAAGCCGCCCGCCGTCCCTTCGCTCGCGGTCAGCACCTCGACCCGCCAGCCCTGAGAGTCCGCGTAGCGCTGATACATGCGAAACAGATCGCCGGCGAACAGCGCAGCCTCGTCGCCGCCGGTCCCCGCGCGCACCTCAAGGATGACGCCGCGGGCGTCAGCGGCGTCCTTCGGAAGCAGCTCGATCTGCAGCGCGTCGACCGCCGCGTCCCGCCGCGCGCGGGCCTCCTCCTGCTCGGCTGTGGCCAGCGCCCGCATCTCGGGGTCGGTCGCGGCGTCTTCGATCAGCTTTCCGAGATCGATGAGCTCGGCGTCGGTCGCGCGCAACGCCCGGATCGCCTCCACGACCGGTTCGAGCTCGGCGCGCTCGCGACCGAGCCGCGCCAGCGTCTCGCCGTCCGTCGTTTCGCCCAATGCGTTTTCGACGACGGCGAATCGCTCGAGCACGGCCTCAAGCCGCTCTTCTGGAAGTCCGGCGCTCACGTTTCGACCTGGAGATTCTTCTTGGCCGCAAACTCGCGGAGGTCGGCGCGGAGCGATCCTGCGCCGTCCCGCCGCGCCAGCAGCGGCTGAATGAACGCAGTGATCTCGCCGGCGTCGAGATCGAGCAGAGCCGCCTTGACCTGGCCGATGGCGGCCGGGGACATCGACAGCGCCCGATAACCGAGGCCGATGAGCGCCATGGCTTCGAGCGGCCGGGCGCCTATCTCGCCGCAGAGCGTCACCGGCCGGCCCGCCTCGTTCGCTTTGCTGGCGACGTGCGCAAGCGTTCGCAGAAAGGCCGGACTGAGCGGATCGAACCGGCTCGCGACCCGGCCATTGCCGCGGTCGACCGCAAACAGGAACTGCATCAGGTCGTTCGAGCCGACCGAGAGGAAATCGGCGCGCTCCAATATCTCATCGAGTTGGAACAGCAGCGACGGCACCTCGATCATCACCCCGAGCGCCAGCGACGACGGCACCGGGTGGCCGTGGCGCACGAGCCGCGCATGCTCGCGACGAACGATGTCGCGCGCGGCGTCGAATTCTGTGACGCAGGCCACCATCGGGAACATGATCTTCAGGTCGCGGCCGCCGGCCGCGTTCAGCAAGGCGCGGATTTGCGTCCGGAGCAAGGCCGGCCGGTCGAGGCCGAGCCGGATCGCCCGCCAGCCGAGGGCGGGATTCTCCTCGGGCTCCGCCCGCATGTAGGGCAGGATCTTGTCACCCCCCACATCGAGCGTTCGGAAGGTCACCGGCTTGTCGTCGGCCGCGTCCAGCACCGCGCGATAGAGCTGCTGCTGCGCGGCGGTGCGCGGCATCGAGGCGGCCACCATGAACTGGAGCTCGGTGCGGAACAGGCCGATGCCGGCTGCGCCGGTCTCGGCGAGATGCGGCAGGTCGACGAGAAGGCCCGCGTTCAGCATCAGCGAGACCTTGGCGCCGTCGCTCGTCTGCGACGGCCGGTCGCGCAGCGCGCGGTACTGCTCCTGGCGACGGGCGCGGAACCGGACCTTGTCCACATAGGCGCGCTCGACGTCGCTCGTCGGCCGAACGTGGACCTCGCCCGACACGCCGTCGACGATGATGGCGTCGCCGCTCTCGACCAGCCCGCTCGCATTCTCGATCTGCCCGACGGCGGCGATGCCAAGCGCCCGCGCCACGATCACGACGTGGCTGGAGGTCGAGCCCTCTTCCAGTACGAGGCCGCGCAGCCGCGTGCGGTCATAGTCCAGCAACGCCGCAGGCCCCATCGAGCGCGCCACCAGAATCGCGTTCTCGGGCAGCTGCGTGGTCTCCGGGATCATCCCCTTGCCGGGGGAGACCAGCTCGCGCAGCAGGCGGTTGGCCAGATCGTCGAGGTCGTGGAGGCGCTCGCGCAGATAGGGATCGGTCTGGCGCTGCATCCGGGCGCGCGTGTCGGACTGGACGCGCTCGACTGCGGCCTCGGCGGTGAGGCCCGTCAGCACCGCCTCCTGAAGCCTGCGGCCCCAGCCGCGATCGTTCGCGAACATGCGGAACGCCTCGAGCACGTCGCGATGCTCGCCGGTGCGGGCGAAATCACCCTCGTCGATCATGACGTCGATCGACGCGCGCAGGCCCTTCAGCGCGGCTTCCAGGCGCTTGAGCTCCGCCGCCGAATCCTCGGCGATCAGCTTCTTCACCACGACGCGCGGCTCGTGCAGCACGACATGGCCGAGACCGATGCCTTCCGAAAGGGCGACGCCGGTCGCATGCGCCGGCCGCCGACCCGCGGGCTCGAACCCCTCGCCGACGCCGGCGAGCTCGCCGCTCGCGATCATCTCGGCGATCACCATCGCGGTGGTCTGGAGCGCCTCGATCTCCTCGTCCGAATAGGTCCGGTGCGACTTGTTCTGGACGACCAGCACGCCGAGCGTGTTGCCGGCCCTGAGGATCGGCACGCCCAGGAACGAGTGATAGATCTCCTCGCCCGTCTCCGGCTTGTAGGAGAAGGCGGGATGCGACTGCGCGTCGGACAGGTTGACCGGTTCGGCTTCGTCGGCGACGAGGCCGACGAGGCCCTCGCCCTTGTGCATCGTGGTGCGATGCACGGCCGCGCGGTTCAGACCCTCGGTGGCGTAGAGCTCAAGGTCGCCGTCGGTGCGCAGCACATAGACCGAGCAGACCTCGGCGACCATGTTCGCTGCGATCAGGACGACGATGCGATCGAGACGCTCCTGGGCCGCGACCGGCTCAGCCATGACCTCGCGCAGCCGGCGCAAAAGCACGCGCGGGCCGCCATACGCGCCTCGCATCTTCCGCTCTCCGGATGGAGGGAGCTCCCCCGCCTCAACCGCCCTGTGGGTCGCCCTCGCGCGCCCGAAAGACCTGTGACTCTCAGGCCTTGTCCAGCCCGTATAGCGAATGCAGCGTTCGCACGGCAAGCTCGGCATAGGCCGCATCGATCAGCACCGAGATCTTGATCTCGGAGGTGGTGATCGCGCGGATGTTCACGCCCCGTTTGGCGAGCGCCTGGAACGCCTGGGCTGCGACCCCGGCGTGGCTGCGCATGCCGATGCCGATCACCGAGACCTTGCAGGCGTCGGCCTGCGTGTTCAGGCCGGCGAAGCCGATCTCGGACTTTCTGGCGTTGAGGATGTCGATCGCGCGCGCCTGGTCGGAGGTCGGCAGCGTGAAGGTGATGTCGGTCGTCTTGCCGTCCTCGGAGATGTTCTGGACGATCATGTCGACATTGATCGACGCCTCGGCCAGCGGGCCGAACACGCCGGCGGCGACGCCGGGCCGGTCCTCGACTCGGCGGAGCGTGATCTGGGCCTCGTCCTTGGTGTAGGCGATGCCGGTGACGACCTGCTGTTCCACGATCTCTTCCTCGTCGCAGATGAGAGTTCCCGGCGGCAGGCCGCCCGGTCCGGTCTGGGGGGCGTCGGGCGCGTCGAAGCTCGACCGCACGAAGACGCGCACCTTGTGCACCATGGCCATCTCGACCGAGCGCACCTGGAGAACCTTGGCGCCGAGCGACGCCATTTCGAGCATTTCCTCGAACGCGATGCGATCGAGCCGCCGCGCCTGCGGCACGATCCGCGGGTCGGTCGTGTAGACGCCGTCGACGTCCGTATAGATGTCGCAGCGGTCCGCCTTCACGGCGGCCGCCACCGCGACCGCGCTCGTGTCCGAGCCGCCGCGCCCGAGCGTCGCGATGCGGTTGTCCGGCGCGATGCCCTGAAAGCCCGCGATCACCGGAACCTGGCCGTCGGTCATGCGGGAGACAAGCGACTCGCCCTCGATCGAAGCGATGCGGGCGGAGCCATGCGCCCCGTCGGTCCGCAGCGGGATCTGCCAGCCCTGGAAGGAGCGCGCCGGAACCCCGATCGCCTGCAGGGCGATCGCCAGCAGGCCGGAGGTCACCTGCTCGCCCGAAGAGACGATCGCGTCATATTCGCGCGCGTCGTGGATCGGCGAGGCTTCGCGCGTCCAGCTCACCAGCTGATTCGTCGCCCCCGCCATGGCGGAGACCACCACGGCCACCTCATGCCCGGCGTCGACCTCCCGCTTGACGTGCTGCGCGACGTTGCGGATGCGTTCGACGTTCGCGACGGAGGTGCCGCCGAACTTCATGACGATGCGGGACATGGCGGGAATGCGGCTTTCAGCGAGGTCGGACCGGCGGGCGGAGTTAAGCCGCCGGCCGAAAAGGCGCGTATAGATAGCCAAGCCCCTCCGCCGACACAACGCCGCAGGAACTCTGCTTATGGCCATGGCCGACCGCGCCCACTCCGCCAGTCTCGACGCCGAGGAGGTCGCCCGTTTCGAGGCGCTCGCGGCGCGCTGGTGGGACCCGGACGGGCCGATGAAGCCGCTCCACCGCTTCAATCCGGCGCGCGTCGCGATTTTCCGGGACGCGATCGCCGCCCGGTTCGGCCGGGACGCGCGCGCGATGCGGCCGCTCGAGGGACTCCGGCTGCTCGACGTCGGCTGCGGGGCGGGCGTTCTGGCCGAGCCGCTGACGCGCCTCGGCGCTGACGTCACGGCGATCGATCCGGCGCCTGATCTGATAGCCGCCGCCAGGAAGCATGCCGCCGACCATGATCTCGAGATCGCCTATCGGGCGGCGACGGCGGAAGAGCTTGCGGCGGAGGGTGCCCTGTTCGACGTCGTCATCGCTTCGGAGGTGGTGGAGCACGTCACGAGCGTCCGTGACTTTGTCGCCGTGGTGGCCTCGCTTGTGCGGCCGGGGGGCCTCGCCCTCTTCTCGACGATCAACCGAACGCTCGTGGCGCATGCGCTGGTCATCATCGGGGCGGAATATGTGCTGCGGTGGCTGCCGCGCGGAACCCACGCCTACGAGAAGTTCGTGACGCCTGAGGAACTCGGGCGCGCATGCCGCTTGGCGGGCCTCGAGGTCTCCGACGTGCGGGGCGTGAAGTTCAACCCGCTCCGGAACGCGTGGGGGGCGAGCGCCGACCTCGCGGTCAACTACACGCTCGCCGCCGTGCGTCCGGACGCCGCTTAGCGGGCGTCCTGCGGATGCTGGATCTGCGCCGGGGCCGCCGAAGCGGAGCCGTCGCCGAATGCGAAGGCGAGATGCATCGCCACGATCGGCGCGAAGATCAGTCCGAGCAGCACGATCATCACCAGATCGGTGCCATGTTCGCTGCGCGCGATCTCGCCGGGCGCGGCCACGCGCTCGGCGCGCGGACGTACGATAAAACGCTTGAGAAGTGCCATGGCTCACCTCTTCCGACCGGCCGCACGGGCCGGTCGCGGGCGAGCCCGATCGGACGATCAGGCGCGCTGGGCGCGAGCGGCCGCGTACGGCGCGGTCAATCGACTACTGTCGTCGTCTGACATCGAAGGTCCGAAGTCCTGTGGAAGCCGCGCTCCCGAAGGCCCGCGCAGCGACTTGCTGAGCTAACGATTTCCGACACGAAGTCAAGCCGATGCGGGACTGCGGCGGATCAGTTTTCGTCCTCGGGGAAGGCAGGAAGCGGATAGACCGGGACGCCTTCTTCGAGCAGCGCCTTCGCCTCCTGAGCGGTCGCGCGTCCGCGGATCGGCCGATGCTCGATCTCCTCCGCGTGCATCTGCCGCGCGACCTCGGGAAACCGCTCGCCGACATCCTCGGACGTCTGACGGACGTGCGCCTTCAGTTCACGGAGCAGTCCGCGGAGCTTTTCGTCGCGGCCGGAGACCAGCGAGACGGGTGGGCTCTCCGCTTCAGGCGTCACTGGTTCGTCGCCCCCGCGGGATCGTGCGGAGGCGAGCGCCGGGGCCATCAGCGCCTTTCGAACGTCAACAGACCCGCAGGCGGGGCATGACAGCAGGCCCCGCGCCTCCTGGGAGTCGAAGTCGCTCGCGGAGCGAAACCACGCGTCGAAGCCGTGGCCGTCGCCGCAGAGGAGGTCGTAACGGATCATCGGAATCAATCAGCCGCCGACGGCGTCGCGCAGAAGGGTCGGTTCGTTGGAGACCGGCAGTACGCTGAAGCGGCGGCCATTTTCAAGCGATGGGATGCGCCGCCGGATCTCCGGCGCCTTGTCGAGATCGATTTCGGCGAGAACGACGCCCGGCGAGTCGCCGGCTTCGGCGAGCACGCGGCCCCAGGGGTCTACGATCAGGCTGTGGCCGAAGGTCTCGCGGCCGTCCTCGTGCTTGCCGCCCTGCGCCGCGGCGACCACGAAAGAGCCGGTCTCGACCGCCCGCGCGCGCAGCAGGATGTGCCAATGCGCCTCGCCGGTCTTCTTGGTGAAGGCCGCCGGCGAGGCCAGCACCTCCGCCCCGGCCTCCGCCAGCGCACGGTGCAGCGTCGGGAAACGGACGTCGTAACAGATGGTCATTCCGAGGGCGCCCCACGGAAGCCGGGCCGTCACCGCCTGCTCGCCGGGCCGATAGGTCTCCGATTCGCGCCAGGTCTCGCCGTCCGGCAGGTCGACGTCGAACATGTGGATCTTGTCGTAGCGGGCGATGATGTCGCCCTCCGGATCAATAAGAAAACTCCGATTCGCCGCGCGTTCGCCTTCGAGCCGGATCGCAAGCGAGCCGAGGTGAAGATGGATGCCGGTTGCGCGCGCGAGTTCCTGAAAGGCGGCGAGCGCCGGGCAGGCGTCCTCGGGCAGGATGGCGTCGAACAGCTCCGCCCGCGACCGGACAAGGATGTTCGTCATCTCGGGCGTCTGGACGTACTCGGCGCCCTGCTCGACGGCTTCGCCGATGAGCCGGACCGCTTCCTCGACATTCCTAGAGACGGTTCGGCCGGACCGCATCTGAACGCAGGCCGCCGTGAAGGTGCGCTTTGTCATGGGACCGGTCACGCCGCGAGCAGCGGGTCGAGCCCGCCGGAGCGGTCGAGCGCGTAGAGGTCGTCGCAGCCGCCGACATGGCGGCCGTCTATGAAGATCTGCGGCACCGTCGTGCGTCCGCCGGCGCGCGAGATCATCTCGGCGCGCCGCGCCGGCTCACGGCCGATGTCGATCTCCTCGAAGGAGACGCCCTTCCGGTCGAGCAGGTCCTTGGCCATGTCGCAATACGGACAGGTGGACCGCGAGAAGATCGTCACGGACGGCATGGGCGCCTCTGGGAGCGGATCGGAGCCTGGACGATATAGAACGTCAGCCGTCCTTCACAACCAGCGCGAACACCAGCACGTCGACGCTGGCCGCACCTGCGCGCCGGACAAGCCGCGCGAGCCGGTCGACAGTTGCCCCTGTCGTCAGCACGTCGTCGACCAGAACCACCGCCCTGCCGGCGAGAGCCGCGGACGCGCCTTCCGCGAGGCTGAAGGCGCCGGCGAGGTTCTGCGCCCGCTGGGCGGCGCTCAGACCGACCTGGGGCGCCGTGCGCTTGCGCCTGATCAGAAGGTCCGTGCGAAGCGTCGCTCCGGAGGTCCGGGCGACCGCGCGGGCGAGCAACGCCGCCTGATTGAACCGCCGCGTCCAGAGCCGGAGGCGATGCAGCGGCACCGGCAGCAGCAGCGGCTCGCCCGACAGCAACTCGTGGCCCGCCCGCGCCATCATCGCGCCGAGCGGCCGGGCCAGGTGGGCTCCGTCGGCGTATTTCAGGCGGTGGACGAGTTCCCGGGCGACGCCGTCGAAGCGCGCCGCCGCCCGGGCGCGGTCATAGGCCGGCGGCCTGGCGATCGCGGCGGGGGACAGCAGACCGGGCCCGTAATCGGCGGGGAACGGCGTCCCGAGCCGCTCGCAGAACGGGCGCTCGATCAGGCCGAGCCTGCTCCAGCAGCCCGCGCAGACGCCGCCCGCGTTTGTGACAGGCTTCGCGCAGGCGAGGCATTGCGGCGGGACCGCGAAATCGAGCGCCGCGCTCGCAGCGCGCGCCGCAGCCGCGCGGGCGAATGACATCGCCCGAACAGCGGAAGACGCTTGCAACAGCACAGGCGCTTCAAAGGGCATCGCAACTCGGCTCGCGCTGCACTAAACGAGATGTCCGCACGCCGCCTCGGAGCCGTCAATGCCAGTTCTGAACTCGATCCTCGGCGACTTCATCCGCGTTGGATCGCTCACCATCATCGACGGCAAGGGCCGCCGCCATGTCCTGAGCGGCGCGCCTGGCCCCGCCGTCACCGTCAAGCTGCATGACACCAAGCTGCACCGGCAGTTGCTGCTGAACCCCGAGTTCCATACGGGCGAAGCCTATATGGACGGCCGGCTGACCATCGAGCAGGGCACGCTGCGCGACCTGCTCACGCTCTACGCCGTCAACCGGACCAGCCTACGGGCCCAGCCGATCCAGCGGACGCTGCGCGGCTGGATCAAGCGCATGCGGCGCTTCGCGCCGAAGAACGACGTCAGACGCTCGAAAAAGAACGTCGAGGCGCATTACGATCTCTCGAACGAGATGTACCGCCTGTTCCTCGACGAGGGGCTCAACTACTCCTGCGGCTATTTCCGCTCCGCCGACGACACGCTCGAGCAGGCGCAGGTCAACAAGCTCCGTCACATCGCGGCGAAGCTCGATCTCAAGCCGGGCCAGAAGGTGCTGGACATCGGCTCGGGCTGGGGATCGATGGCGATCTATCTCGCCGAGGCCTGCGACGTCGAAGTGCTCGGCGTGACGCTTTCGACCGAACAGCACGCGCTCGCCACGCAGCGGGCGGCGGAGCGCGGACTGTCGGACCGCGTCCGGTTCGAACTGCGCGACTACCGCGAGGTCACGGGCAAGTTCGACCGCATCGTCTCGGTCGGCATGTTCGAGCATGTCGGCCTGGCGAATTTTACGGCCTTCTTCGAGAAGGTGCGACAGCTGCTCACCGAGGACGGCGTCGCGCTGCTGCACTCGATCGGCCGCAAGGGCGGCCCGGGCTCCACGGGCGCCTGGATCAAGAAGTACATCTTCCCGGGCGGCTATGCGCCGGCCCTCTCGGAGGCGACAGCCGCCATCGAGGGCTCGAAGCTCTGGATCGACGACATCGAGATCTGGCGGCTGCACTACGCCGAGACGCTGCTCGCCTGGGGCGACCGCTTCGCGGCGAACCGCGACAAGGCCAAGGCGCTGCTCGGCGAACGGTTCTGCCGCATGTGGGAGTTCTATCTGCTCGTCAGCGAGTTCAGCTTCCGCTACGGCAAACACATGGTGTTCCAGGTGCAGCTGAGCCGGAGCGTCGACGCCCTGCCGCTCGCCCGCGACTATATGGTCGAGGCGGAACGGCGGCTCGAGGACCGAGAGCGCCGGGCGCATCCCCGCGTCGAAGCGAAGGGCGCCTGACGAGCAGCTTGCGCCGGGCGGCGGGAGCGATGATCTGACCGCCATGGCCGAGCCGCACCGTCTGATCGATCGAACCGCCCTCCGGCTTCGCCGGCGTCGCGCCGGCGCCGGCGGCGGACCGGACTTTCTGCGCGCCCGCGTCGCCGAGGACGCCTGGGATCGCCTCGCCGTCACGCTTCGGCCGTTCCCGGTCGCGCTCGATCTCGCGAGCTCCGGAGAGGAGATCATCCGGCTCCTGCGACGAGGAAACCCGCAGGGCGCGGCGTTCCGGACCTCGCCGGAGCCTGGCCCGCTTACGTCGGTCGTCTGCGATCCGGACGCCCTGCCGCTCCGCGCCGAAAGCCTCGACCTCATCGTCTCGTCGCTCGCGCTTCAGTTCGCCGACGACCTTCCGGGACTGTTGGCGCAAGCGCGACGCGCCCTGCGGCCGGACGGGCTGTTCCTTGCGGCGCTGCTCGGCGGCGAAACGCTGAGCGAGCTCCGCCAGTCTTTTGCCGCAGCCGAGGCTGAGACGGAGGGCGGCGTCAGCCCGCGCGTTCTGCCGTTCGCGGACGTCCGGGGGCTCGGCGGGCTGCTACAGCGCGCAGGCTTTGCGCTGCCGGTGACGGATGTCGACCGGGTGATCGTGCGCTACGACCACCCGGTCGCCTTGATGACCGAGCTGCGCGCTTGGGGCGCGACGAACGTCCTGATCGAACGCCGTCGCGCGCCGCTGCGCCGTTCGACCCTGGCGCGCGCCCTGGAGATCTATGCGGGCCGCTTCGCAGATCCCGACGGGCGGGTTCGGGCGACGTTCGAAATCGTCTGGCTGTCAGGCTGGGCGCCGGATCCCGGACAGCAGCAGCCGCTGCGCCCCGGCAGCGCGCGCGCCAGACTCGCGGACGCGCTGGGCGTGAAGGAGATCGGTCCGAACGGCTAACCGAACGTCAGAGCAGGTCGATGAGGTGCGCGATCAACGGCTCGTCGGCCGGCGGCATCGGATAATCGCGCAGCCGCTCCGGCCGCGCCCAGCGCGTCGCCTGCCCCTCGAGGCCCTGCACCACCCCGTCCCAGCGGCGGCAGACATAGAGCGGCATCAGCAGGTGAAACGTCTCGTAGGCGTGGCTTGCGAAGGTCAGCGGCGCCAGGCACGGCTCCTTGACCGTGACGCCGAGTTCTTCAGCCAGCTCGCGGATGAGGGCCTGTTCGGGCCGCTCGCCGGGCTCGAGCTTGCCCCCGGGAAATTCCCAGAGGCCGGCGAGCGCCTTGCCCTCTGGCCGCTGGGTGATCAGCACCCGCCCGTCCGCGTCGACGAGCGCACAGGCGACAACGAGAACTAGCCGGGGAGCGCCGGTGGCGCCGGTCACGACCCGCCCCGGACGAAACTCGGCTTCACGAGCGGTAGTCGGCGTTGATGGAGATGTAGCCTTCGGTCAGGTCGCAGGTCCAAACACGGGCCTTGCCCTGTCCGAGGCCGAGGTCGACGCCGATCACGATCTCCTCGCGCTTCATATAGGCGGAAGCCGTCGCTTCATCGTAATCCGGGTCGCGCGCCCCGCGATGCGCCACCCGGAGGTCGCCGAAGCGGATCGAGAGCAGGTCTCGGTCGGCCGGCTCGCCGGCCTTGCCCACGGCCATGACCACCCGGCCCCAATTGGCGTCCTCGCCGGCGATCGCGGTCTTGACCAGCGGCGAGTTCGCGATCGAAAGCGCGATCTTGCGCGCCGAAGCGTCGCTCTCGGCGCCCGCCACCTCGACGGTGACGAATTTGCGCGCGCCTTCGCCGTCGCGGGCGACGAACTGCGCGAGTTCGACCAGCAGGCTCTCGAACGCCGCCGCAAATCCCGTGAGCGCCGGGTCGCTCGGGTCGGAGATCTCCGGGTGCCCTGCGGCGCCGGTCGCAAAGGCGAGCAGGGTGTCGGAGGTCGAAGTGTCGCCGTCCACGGTGACGCAGTTGAACGAGCGCTCCGCCGCCCCGGCCAGAATCGCCTGCAGCGCGTCGGGCGCGATCGCCGCATCAGTCGCCACGAAGGCCAGCATCGTCGCCATGTCGGGCGCGATCATGCCTGCGCCCTTGGCGATGCCGTTGATCGTGACCGTGCGGCCGCCAATCTCGGCGGTGCGGGTCGCGAGCTTCGGGAAGGTGTCGGTGGTCATGATTGCGCGCGCCGCCGCCTCCCAGGCGCCCTCCTCGCCGCGCGCCACGAGACTGCCCATCACCGCGCCGAACTTGGTCGCGTCGAGCGGCTCGCCAATCACTCCGGTCGAGGCGAGGAAGATCTCGTCCTCGGAGCAGCCGAGCGCTTTGGCCGCGAGCTCGGCGGTGAGCTTCGTGGCCGCGCGGCCGTTCGCGCCCGTGAAGGCGTTGGCGTTGCCGGAGTTGACGACAAGGGCGCGGATGCGTCCGCCGCCGAGCCGCTCTCGGCACCATTCGACGGGCGCAGAGGGGCAGCGCGATTTGGTGAACACGCCTGCGACCGCGGTTCCGGGCGCAAAGCTTGCGAGGAGCACGTCCGTCCGGCCGGCGTAACGGATGCCGGCCTCCGCCGTCGCGAGCTTCACGCCGGCGACGCCGGGCAGGCTCGGCAGGGATTTCGGCGCAAGCGGCGAGACTGCGGAGGACATGGAAAGTCCGTTGCTTTGGCTCGGCGCTCGCATTCGACCCCGATCGAGATCGCGCCGAGAGACAGGAAGACGGCGGCGTCTTCGGGCGCCGCCTCAGCCGGCCCCTGGCGGGGCCGGGACGCGAAGCTTGCCGCTCGCAGCCTGCCGGCCGGACCGGCGCTTACTTCGGCGCGTCGGGCTGCGGAGCGGCCTCCGCGCCATCGGCGCCCGGAAGCGGAACCGGCGGCGCCAGCGGCTTGCCGGCGTCGGTGCGCTCGACATTGGCGTCGTTGCGCAGCTTCAGCACGAGGTCCTGCTGCGCGGTTCGCACCACGTAATTCTCGATCTGCGGCCGGACCTGCTCGAACGGCGGGATCGGGCGGGTGCGCTTCTCGTCGACCTTGATGACGTGATAGCCGAACTGGGTCTTGACCGGGTCCGAGACCTTGCCCGGCTCAAGCTTGAAAGCGGTCTCCTCGAACGCCGGCACCATCTGGCCGCGGGCGAAGAAGCCGAGGTCGCCGCCCTGCTTCGCCGAACCCGGATCGATCGAAACCTCGTTCGCCACCTTCGCGAAGTCCTCGCCCTTGGCGAGCCGCTCCTCGACCTTCTTCGCCTCATCCTCGGTCTTCACCAGGATGTGGCGGGCGTGGACCTCTTCTTCCGGCTTCAGGTTCTTCGCCGTCTCATCATATAGTTTATGCAGCCGTTCGTCGGTGACAGCGGCCTTGGCCTCGCGCTGGAGCAGTTCCTCCATCAAAGCGCGGTCCTTGAGATAGGCGAGCCGCTTCTTGAACTCGTCGCTGTCGCCCAGCTTGTCCTTCTCGGCGGCGCGGGCGGCGAGCTTGAGGTCGATGAGGTAGTTCAGCGCGTAGTCCCTGCGCTGCGGCTCCGTCATCGAGGACATCGACTGCTCGAGATCCTCGCTCGCCACGGCGACGTCGCCGGCCGTGATCTCCTCGCCGTCGACCTTGGCGAGCACCGTGGACGGATCCTGTTTGGGTGCCTCCTTGGCGTCGGCCGCGGCCGGGGCGGGAGGCGTTTGGCACAAAGCCGGAGAGGCCGCCGCCAGCGTGAGGGCGAGCGCCGCTCCAAGCGCGTGTCCGCGCCGGCTCCACAGTGCAGAAAATGTCATGAACACCATCCGTTTTGGCGTCTTCGCGCCCCGACGGCGCGGGAATGTGTCGGAAAGGCCCCGCATTGACAACCCTCCGGCCCCCTCTTATCTCGGTCGCTGGTCTACGCCGCGTGATCATCGCCTCGAAAAAGAACAGATTTCGGGGTGACTAGCGGGCTCCGGACCCGACCGGAGCCGGCGCCTTTCGCGCCCTGAGGTCCGCGTCCATCGAGGAATTTGCCCATGTTCGGCGGTCTCGCCCGACGCCTGTTCGGCTCATCCAACGAGCGGCGCATCAAGGCCATGAGGTCACGCGTAGCCGAGATCAACGCGCTCGAGCCCGAGATTTCGGCTCTGACTGACGAGCAGCTGCGCGCCAAGACGTCGGAGTTCCGCGAGCAGCTCGCGAACGGCAAGACTCTCGACGACCTTCTGGTTCCCGCATTCGCCGTGGTCCGCGAGGCCGCGAAGCGGGTGCTCGGCCAGCGCCATTTCGACGTGCAGCTGATGGGCGGCATCACGCTGCATGAAGGCCGCATCGCCGAGATGAAGACCGGCGAGGGCAAGACGCTGGTCGCCACGCTGCCCACCTATCTGAACGCGCTCGCCGGCAAGGGCGTGCACGTCGTCACCGTCAACGACTATCTGGCCCAGCGCGACAGCGGCTGGATGGGCCGCGTGCATGGCTTCCTCGGCCTGTCGGTCGGCGTCATCGTCCACGGCCTCGACGACGACCAGCGCCGCGAGGCCTACGCCTGCGACGTCACCTACGCGACCAACAACGAGCTCGGCTTCGACTATCTGCGCGACAACATGAAGTACGACGTGCGCGCGATGGTCCAGCGTGGCCATGCCTACGCGATCGTCGACGAGGTCGACTCGATCCTGGTGGACGAGGCGCGCACGCCGCTCATCATTTCCGGTCCGATGGAGGATCGTTCCGAACTCTATGTGGCGGTGGACGCGTTCGTGCCGCGGCTCGTCGCCGAGGACTACGAGGTCGACGAGAAGCAGCGCACCGCGACCCTGACCGAGGCGGGCAACGAGCATATCGAGCGGATGCTCGAAGAGGCAGGCCTGCTGAAGGGCGACAACCTCTACGACGTCGAGAACGTCACCGTCGTCCACCACGTCAATCAGGCGCTGCGCGCCCACAAGCTGTTCCAGAAGGACAAGGACTACATCGTCCGCGGCGACGAGGTGGTCATCATCGACGAGTTCACCGGCCGCATGATGCCGGGGCGGCGCTATTCCGAGGGGCTGCACCAGGCGCTCGAGGCCAAGGAGCGGGTCAAGATCCAGCCCGAGAACCAGACGCTGGCCTCGATCACGTTCCAGAACTACTTCCGGATGTACTACAAGCTGTCGGGCATGACCGGCACGGCCCTGACCGAGGCCGAGGAGCTGCTCGACATCTACGGGCTCGAAGTGGTCGAGATTCCGACCAACCTCCCGGTCGCGCGCATCGACGATCATGACGAGGTCTACCGGACCGCCGCCGAGAAGGAGACCGCGATCATCGAGCTGATCCGCGATTGCCGCGAGCGTCAGCAGCCGATCCTCGTGGGCACCACCTCGATCGAAAAGTCCGAGCAGCTGTCCGAGGCGCTCACCCGCGCCAAAATCCCGCACCAGGTGCTGAACGCCCGCTACCACGAGCAGGAGGCGCACATCGTCGCTGACGCCGGCGTGCCGGGCGCGGTGACGATCGCGACCAACATGGCGGGCCGCGGCACCGACATCCAGCTCGGCGGCAATCTCGAGATGCGCATCGAGCGCGAGCTTGCGGGCGTCGACGATCCCGAGGAGCGCGAGCGGCGGATCGAGGAGATCAAGGCCGAGATCGCGGTCAAGAAGGAGATCGCCAAGAACGCCGGCGGCCTCTTCGTCGTGGGCACCGAGCGGCACGAGAGCCGGCGCATCGACAACCAGCTGCGCGGCCGCTCCGGGCGTCAGGGCGACCCCGGCCGGTCGCACTTCTTCCTGTCGCTGCAGGACGACCTGATGCGCATCTTCGGCTCCGAGCGCATCGACGGCATGCTGCAGAAGCTCGGCATCGAAGAGGGCGAGGCGATCGTTCACCCGTGGGTGAACAAGGCGCTCGAAAAGGCGCAGAAGAAGGTCGAGGCGCGCAACTTCGACATCCGCAAGAACCTGCTGAAGTTCGACAACGTGATGAACGACCAGCGCAAAGCGGTGTTCGAGCAGCGTCTGGAGTTCCTGCAGGCGGAGTCGATCGCGAGCTCGATCGCCGAGATGCGTCACGACGTCATCGAGGACATCGTGGCCCGCCACATCCCGGAGAACGCCTATCCGGAGCAGTGGGATTCCGCGGGCCTTGAGCAGGAGGTGCGGGACATCCTGAACCTCGATCTTCCGGTCGTCGCCTGGACGGCCGAAGAAGGGATCGCGGACGAGGAGATCCGGGCCCGTCTGACCAAGGCCGCCGACGAGGCGGCGGAGGAGCGCACGGCCCGGTTCGGCCCGGAGGTCGCCACCCAGATCGAGAAGGCGGTGCTGCTGCAGACGCTCGATCATCTGTGGCGCGAGCATCTCGCGACGCTCGATCACCTGCGGCAGGTGATCGGCCTGCGCGGCTACGCGCAGCGCGACCCGCTCAACGAATACAAGTCCGAGGCCTTCGAGCTCTTCCAGGCCATGCTGGCGCGGCTGCGGGAGGCCGTGACCGCGCAGTTGATGCGCGTCGAGCTTGTCCAGACTCCGCCGCCGCTCGCCGACGAGGGGCTCTCGGACATGCAGGCCGTGCACGTCGATCCGCTCACCGGCGAGAACGAATTCGCCTTCGCGGAAGCGCCGCCCGCCACAGCCGCAGCCGCGGCCGGCTGGCTGCCGCAGGAGGTCGATCCCAACGATCAGACCACTTGGGATCGCACCCCGCGCAACGCGGCCTGCCCCTGCGGCTCGGGCAAGAAATACAAGCACTGCCACGGCCGGCTGGCCTAAGCGGTCGGCCGTCAGCCGACCGCCGATCCTTTCTCGTCGAATCGAGATCGCGGGCTCACCAGCAGCGCGCGATCCGGCGCCGCGTCGCCAGCGCCCGGCCGTGAGCGCGCCGCCGCGCGCATCGGACACGGCGACGCTTACCTCACCTGTATTGTCAGAGGTTCCGGGGATCGGGCCGCCTGCCGCAGCGCGATCCGGCGGCGTCAGCGGTAGTCGGCGAAAGCCGTCGCGACGCGGGGATTGGCCTTCGGGGACGTCGTCGCCTCAGCCGATCGCGGACGTGTCTTCGGCGTCACAGGATCCGGCGAGGGCGCAACCGCGACCGGCTGCGCCTCGGGGGCCTCGCTGCGTCCCAGGACGCCCTTCAGCCAGCCGCCGATGCCGGCGGACGGCTTGGACGCAGGAGCAGGGCCGATAGAGGACGCCATGACGGGCGTCTGGTCCGTCGCCACCTTGCGCGGCTCCGTTCCTGCGACCTGGACGGGCGCGGCGACAGTCGCCGTCGTCTGAGGCTCCGGCTGACCGCGGAACATCCCGGCGAAGAAACCGCCGCCCTTCACGGTGGAGGGCTGCGGGCCGTCCGTCGCGACGGCGGTGTTGAGCGCCACCGGCGCCGACGGAGGCATCGGCGCAGGAGCAGTCTTGACCGGAGCGATCGAGGCAAGCTCTGGCTCGACCGCGGCGTAGGACTGCGCCACCGGCGCGGCCGACGCGACCTGGACCAGCGGCTCATCGAGCGAGCGGCGCATGCGGCCGTTCTGCGCGACATATTCGGGCGCCGGCGGAATCTCCTTGCTGAGCTGCGCGATCAGGATGTTGTCGGCCTTCTCCTTGGCCGCCACTGCGCGCGCGATCTCCGGCTGCACCTGATAGCTCGGGCACTTCGCGCTCGGCTCGAAGGTCGAGAGCGCGGAAGGCGTCGCGTTGAAGACGTATTTCTTGCCGCAGGCGTCGACCTTGGGCTCGAGCCGGGTGACCTCGAAATTGTCGGAGCCCTGCTTCAGATTTTTCCAGAACGCCATGTTCGGGTCCGTCCGGCGGCGCGCCATGTTCTGCGCGGTCATGCGGAACGGCAGCGCCTGGACCTGGAACGCCTTCTGGCCGCCCGCAAAGGCCTCGCGGGCCATCGTGTAGATCTCAGCGATCTGGGCGTCGGTCATCGCGTAGCAGCCGGCCGAGAGGCAATCGCCATGCATCATCACATGGGTGCCGGTGCGGCCGAGCGCGCGGTCATAGGCGTTGGGATAGCCGATGTTGAAGGACAGGTAGTAGTTCGAGCGCGGATTCAGCTGCGCGGGGCCGACCGAATAGAACCCCTCCGGCGCCTGCTTGTCGCCTTCCTTGATCTTCGGGCCGAGCTTCCCGGAGAAGCGGCAAATGTCGTAAGTCTTCAGCAGCGCGTAGCGGCCGTCGGAGCGGCGCTTCTTCCAGATTTCGGCCTTGGCCTCTTCCTTGTAGATCCGGAGCAGAATCGGGTCGCGCGGGCTCATGCCCTTCTCGGTCATCAGCGACACCAGCTGAGGAGACAAGGGCTGGATGCTGCGGGCGGTGGTGGCCTGTTCGCTCTTGCATCCGGCAAGAGAAACCGCCACTGCGAGCGACGCCGCGGCTAGCGCAAGGCGTGCTGCCGACATGTAAAGCCTCCCGAACCGTCTGAGCGACGACCCCGACAGCTAAGATCGATACCCTTACCTGCCGGTTACCGCAAGACGCCGGAGAGGACCTTCGGCCCTAGAGGTTGCGTCCGATCGCGAGGAATTTGCGCCGCCGATCCGCCCGGATCTCCTCCGGCGGCAGCCCCTGGAACCGCTCCAGCGCCCGCGCGACGGCGTCGCCGGTCGCCTGGATCGCGGCGCTCGCGTCCCGGTGCGCGCCGCCGAGCGGCTCGGCGATGACGCCGTCCACGACGCCGAGCCGCATGAGATCGGCCGAAGTGATCTTCATGTTGGTCGCGGCTTCCTGCGCCTTGCCGGCGTCGCGCCACAGGATCGAGGCGGCGCCTTCCGGCGAGATCACGCTGTAGACCGCGTGCTCGAGCATCAGCACCGTATTGGCGGTGGCGAGCGCGATCGCCCCGCCGGAACCGCCCTCCCCGATCACCACCGCGACGTTCGGAACGGTCAGGTTGAGGCAGGCCTCGGTGGAGCGCGCGATCGCCTCCGCCTGGCCGCGCTGCTCGGCCTCGACGCCCGGGAAGGCGCCGGCGGTGTCGACAAGCGCGATCACCGGCAAGGCGAAGCGGTCGGCCATCTCCATCAGGCGAACCGCCTTTCGGTAGCCCTCGGGCTTCGCCATTCCGAAATTGTGCTTCAGGCGCGTCTCGGTGTCGGCGCCCTTCTCCTGGCCGATCACCATGACGGCCTCGCCCCGGAAGCGGCCCGGGCCGCCGACGATCGCCTCATCCTCGCCGTAGAGGCGGTCGCCTGCGAGCGGCGTGAAGTCCTCGATCAGCGCGTTCACGAAGTCGACGAAATGCGGCCGGTTGGGGTGGCGCGCCACGAGCGTCTTCTGCCAGGGCGTCAGATTGGCGTAGAGCTCCTTCAGCGCCTGGTCGGACTTCGCCTCCAGCCTGCGGACGTCGTCCTCGATCGCAACGCCGTCGCCATTCTCGCCGAGCGCCCTGAGCTCAGCGATCTTCGCCTGCAACTCCGCGACCGGCTTCTCGAAATCAAGGTAGCTTTTCATGACCGGGGCTCCGCGCCGTCGACGCCGGAAGGTGGCGGTGGTCCTGCGGAGCGCCGGCACGTTTGAGGGCCGCAGCCCGCAAAGTCAACTCGGCGACCGACTTTAGGACGACGGCTCGTCGCCGAGCGGATGCAGGTCGCGGACCATGCCGGCCGCGCGCTCGTCGAGCACGTGGGTGTAGATCTGGGTGGTCGCGATGTCGGCGTGGCCCAGCATCTGCTGCACGGCCCTGAGGTCGGCGCCGTTCTGCACGAGATGGCTCGCGAAGGCGTGGCGGAGGACGTGCGGGCTGACCTTGTCGGCCGGCAACCCGGCGCGCAGCGCCGCGGCCTTGAGCTCCCGCGCGAAAACCTGCCGGCTCAGACGCCCCTCCTCCCCGCCGCCCGGAAACAGCCACGGACCGGCGGCGGCCCCCCCGGCGGCCGAAAGGGCCGCCAGATAGGCCGTCATCGCCTTTTTGGCGAGCGGCGTCAGGGGCACGAGCCGTTCGCGTCCGCCCTTGCCCTTCACGGCGATCACCGCGGCGTCGGCCCGGGCGGCCGATCGCGGCAGGCTGACGAGCTCCGAGACGCGCAGCCCGGTCGAATAGGCGATCTCCAGCAGGCACACGAGCCGCGCGGAAGAGAGCCGCGCCCGCGGCGTCGGCTCGGGACCGGCGTCGGCCGCGGCGGCGATCAGCGCCTCGATGTCCGCGGTGGAAAGTGTTTTGGGCAAGGCGCGGCCGCGGCGCGGGCTGTCGACGGCCGCGGTCGGGTCGTCGTTCCGGATCGCGTCGGAATAGAGAAACTTGTGGAACTGGCGGACCGCAGAGAGCTTGCGGGCGGCCGACGAGGCCTTGAAGCCGCGCGCGGCGAGGTCCGCGACATGGGCGCGGACATCCTCCGGGCCAGCCGCGTCCGGCCCGACGCCGCGGGCGGCGAGAAACGCCACATAGTCGTCGAGGTCCCGTCGATAGGCCTGGAGCGTGTTGAGCGCCGCGCCCCGCTCGGCGCTCGCCATTTCCAGAAAGGCTTCTACGTGACGCGCGGCGGCCCGCCCCGTCATGGGGTCACCGACGCCTCCGCGGCGGCGGCCTCCGTCCCGGCGGTCTTCGGGTGTGCGACGGCCGCCTCCGGAGCCGGCGCCCGGAGGCGAGTCGCCGGAATCGTGACGACCATCTCGCGCGTGCGCGGCGTGACGAAGGTCGCGAGCGCGTACACCGCGCCGAAGCCAAGCGCCCCGGCGACGCAAAGCACGGTCAGGAACCGGATGAGGCTCGGCATGCGCCACCCTCGTTTTGCGGCCTGGCCGCGCGCCCCCAAGAACGTCACCACGGGACGAGGCCCGCCGCAACCATCGACATTTGTACCGCGGGAGGCTTTAGGAATAGGTTGCGCCGCGCCGAACAGGAGTTTTTGCCGCAAGCCATGACGGCGACGCCACATCTCGATGACCGCCGCGCCCCTGGCGGCCAGGAGGACGGAGCTACCGCCGCGGCCCAGCATGCGGCCGCGGTGCGCTCGGGCCTCGGCCGCCGCTCCATCGTCCTGATCGGCATGATGGGCGCCGGCAAGACCTCGATCGGGCGCCGGCTCGCCCAGACGCTCGATTTGCCCTTCGTCGACGCCGACGCGGAGATCGAGGCCAGGGCCGGGATGACGATCCCCGAACTCTTCGAGAAGCACGGCGAACCCTATTTCCGCGCCGGGGAAGCCCGGGTGATCGCAAGCCTGCTCACCCAGGGGCCCCAGGTGCTCGCGACCGGCGGCGGCGCCTGGATGAACGCCGAGACCCGGGAGCGAATCGACGAGGCCGGGCTGTCGGTCTGGCTCAAGGCCGAGATCGACGTCCTGCTGCGGCGCGTCCGCAAGCGCAACAACCGGCCGCTGCTCGTGTCCGGCGACCCGGAGGCGACGCTGCGCGCGCTCGTCGAGACGCGCTATCCGGTCTATGCGCTCGCGGCCCTGACCGTCCTTTCGCGCGACGCCCCGCATGATCAGGTCGTGGCCGACCTGATCGAAGCGCTGCACGCCCGGCTCGCAGCCGGAGCCGACCTGGAGAACCACGCATGACCGCTATCGAGGCGGGGGAGCATGAGCGCGTCCGCGTCGCGCTCGGCGAACGTTCCTACGATATCCTGATCGGCCCGGCGCTGCTCGATCGGACCGGCGACAGCGTGGCCGCCCTGGGCGCCCAGACCGTCGCGGTGGTGACCGACCAGAACGTCGCCGCGCTGCACCTGCCCCGCGTCGTCGAGTCGCTCCGGGCCGCCGGCCTCAGGGTCGAGACCGTGGCCGTGCCTGCGGGCGAGACGTCGAAGTCCTTCGGGACGCTCGGCCTCGTCGTGGACAGCCTGCTCGCGGCCCGCATCGAGCGCGGCGACCTCGTGCTGGCGCTTGGCGGCGGCGTGGTCGGCGACCTCGCGGGCTTTGCGGCCGCGATCCTGAGGCGCGGCGTGCGATGCGTTCAGGCGCCGACCTCACTGCTCGCCCAGGTGGACAGCTCGGTGGGCGGCAAGACCGGGATCAACTCGCCGCGCGGCAAGAATCTGATCGGCGCCTTCCACCAGCCGAGCCTCGTGCTCGCCGACACCAGCGCGCTCGACACGCTGCCGCCGCGCGAGTTCCGCGCCGGCTACGCGGAGCTCGTCAAATACGGGCTGATCGACGATCCCGCCTTCTTCGGCTGGCTCGAAGCCAGCCATGAGGAGATCTTCTCCGGCGGGCCCGCCCGCACCCGCGCGATCGCGACAAGCTGCCGGGCGAAGGCCGCCGTCGTGGCGCGCGACGAGCACGAGCATGGCGACCGTGCGCTGCTCAATCTCGGCCACACCTTCGGCCATGCGCTCGAGGCCGAGGTCGCCTATGACGGCAGGCGGCTGATCCACGGCGAAGGCGTCGCGATCGGCATGGCGATGGCGTTCCGCTTCTCCGCCGAACTCGGGCTGGCGCCCGCCGAGGACGCCGCGCGGGTCGAGCGCCATCTGGCGGCCGTCGGCTTGCCGACGCACCCCCGCGCCATCCCGGGCGGCGTCGGAGGCCCCGAAGCGCTGTTCGCGCATATGCTGCAGGACAAGAAGGTCGAGCGCGGCCGGCTCACCTTCATCCTGGCGCGCGGCATCGGGCGGAGCTTCGTCGCCCGCGACGTGGACGCAGCCGCCGCCATGGCGTTCCTGGAGCGTGAGCTCGGCTGACTCCGGCCGCGCCTGAGCTCAGGCGCCGGTCGGCTTGCGGCGCCGGCCCGCAGAGTTTATCAGATTTGAAATGTAGCTCAGACGCATAACACGTTTCTGCGTCGTATTTTCATGGTCTGTCATGCCATCACGTTTATCGTCTCATTTGCGTGCTTTGGAGGCGGAGTCGGTTCACATCATTCGGGAGGTTGCGGCTGAGTTTCGCAATCCTGTGATGTTGTATTCGATCGGCAAGGACTCCTCGGTGATG
>Ga0268293_137_pt1 | contig 33063 bp, 31 predicted proteins | sample MetcoculturR22M_FD_191344 | JGI IMG/M metagenome (GOLD analysis project Ga0268293, IMG submission 191344) | Soil microbial communities from Anza Borrego Desert, Southern California, United States - Methanotrophic co-culture R2.2-M | ecosystem: Environmental > Terrestrial > Soil > Desert | place... | reverse complement strand
GGATGAACCGCTTTCGGCGCATTCTCATCCGCTGGGAAAAGCGGGCGGATACCTATCTCGCTCTGTTGCATCTGACACTGGGCATCATCACCTGGCGAGCCACCGGCCTATTGGGATAGGCTCTTAGTGCCTCAAGGATTGAGGAAAGCCAGCATGTTCCGCCTGTCGGCTCCCGACGGCAAGGGTTTGGACCTATCCGCAACCCACGCCGCGATATCGGCCCAAGGCTTGGCGGCGCTCAGATCGCGCAGCAGCAAATGGTAACCCTGCTCGTAAAGCGCGACACGGGCGGTCCCGGTTTTCGACAGCTTCTTCAGCATCAGGGAAACGGGCTCTTTGGGGATCACTTGGTCGTGCTCGCCATAGAGGACTAAAACCTCTTTATTCAGCTGCTCAACTCGCGAAAGCGCCTCGTCCATGAGATTGACCAGCCCGTAAATCGCATCGACTCGCGTCTCCTTTATGACCAGGGGATCGCGACCGAGACCGCGCAACATCTCGATATTGTCGGAAGGGAGAATCCCGAGGCTTTCCCCGGTCAACTGAAGCCAGGGCACGGTACTTACCGAAATCGAAAGCAAGGCCCGTTGATACCAGGGCATGGTGCTCCTGCCCCACACGGCCGGTGCCGAGAGAATGATCCCATCGGCCAGCGGAGGCCGTTCCGATGCCGTCGCAACAATCGCCAAGGCTCCGCCCATACTCTCGCCGAGGATATAAACCGGTTTGCCCGGATGGTTCTTGCCGACGAGTCGCGTGAATTGTCTCAAATCGTCGACATAGGCATCCATTCCGGCCCAGAGGCCCCGTCCCGGCGCATTCCCGAAGCCTCTCTGATCGTAGGCGTACAAGGCAATTCCGTGCTCGCTCAGATAGCGGCCGGGCATGGTGAAAGCATTGCTGTAATCGTTGAAACCGTGGAGCGCCACGACCACCGCCTTGGCTTTGCCATCGTGAGGAAGCCAGGATCGCACCGGCAAAACGGCGCCATCCGTAGCGACGAAATGGGCCTTACGGAGCTGCGGTTCAACATGTTCGGGTCCCGAGGGATGGATGAGCGGCGTACAGCCACCGAGCAGCAGACATGGAAAAAGCACGAAGCAAGACAGGCGAAGAGTTTTCAGAGTCATGACGGGTATCAGAGTTGCGGACGGGCCCTATATTACCTTTGATTGCGGCGGTTTGCCGAGGTTGCGCATCAACCTGTTCACCGCACTGGAATATATTGAACACTGTTCATTTTTGACCTAGACTTTCTCCTCGGAGGTGAACACCATGATAAAAATAATGCTTCGCTGGATTCTCGCCCGGCTGTTCCGCGTCAAAGTCGTCGGTCTCGAAAACTACCAAAAGGCGGGGGCTCGAGTCCTGATCGCCGCCAATCACTCGTCCTACCTCGACCCGATACTCTTGTGGGTCTTTCTGCCGGACGAGGTCACATTCGCGATCAATACCCACATCGCCCAGCACTGGTGGGTGCGGCCGGCTCTCAGGTTCGCCAAGGTGTTTCCGATGGACCCCACCCAGCCGCTGTCGGTCAAGGCCCTGACCCATTATCTGAAAGAGGACCGCAAAGCGGTGATTTTTCCGGAAGGACGCATCACGGTGACCGGAGCCTTGATGAAGATTTACGACGGCGCCGGGCTGATCGCCGAAAAATCCGGCGCAACGGTTCTGCCGATCCGAATCGACGGCACTCAATACACCATATTTTCCCGTCTGCACGGGGTGGTGCGGCTGCGCTGGTTTCCGCCTATCACGCTGAACATTCTGCCGCCTCGCGAAGTCAGTCCGCCGTCGGACATCACTGGTCCCGAGCGGCGGCATCAGGTCGGGCTCATGTTGTCCGATTTGATGAGCGAGATGATGTTCGAGACGAGCAATTACCGGCGGACGGTGTTCTCGGCCTTGCTCGATGCACGGAGGACTCACGGCGGCGGGCATTGCGTGCTCGAGGACGTACAGCGGAAACCCCTCAGCTATGATCGGCTGATCGCACAAGTCCTCGCCCTGGGCCGCAAACTGGCGGAAAAAACCGAAGACGGCGAAGCGGTCGGTCTCTTGCTGCCCAACCTGAGCGGTACGGTAGCCGCATTCCTGGGGCTTCAAGTTCACGGGCGCCTCCCCGCCATGCTGAATTTCAGCGCCGGCACCCGCAATCTCCTGTCGAGCTGCGCCACGGCGAAAATCAAGACCGTGGTCACGGCCCGTCGTTTCGTCGCCACGGCGAAATTGGAGGAATCCGTAGAGGCTTTGTCGGAAAAAGCGAGGGTGATCTATCTCGAAGACCTGGGCCGGGAGCTGGGCGCCTGGGACAAGCTCAGGGCTTTCCTCGCCGCGCTCACCGCCGATTACTGGTACCGCGGCCGGCGCAACCCGGATGATCCGGCGGTAATTCTGTTCACCTCCGGTTCGGAGGGCGAACCGAAAGGCGTCATGCTTTCCCATACCAACCTCCTCTCCAACCGCGAACAGCTCGCCGCACGCTTCGATTTCAATGCCCAGGACGTCATCCTCAACGTTCTGCCCGTCTTTCACGCCTTCGGTTTGACCGCCGGCACGCTGCTGCCCTTGCTGTCCGGCATGCGCCTGTTCCTGTATCCCTCGCCTTTGCATTACCGAATCATTCCCGAAGTGGCCTACGACATCAACGCCACGATCCTGTTCGGCACCAATACCTTTCTCCACGGTTATGCAAAGCATGCCCATCCCTACGATTTTTATAGCGTGCGCTATGTCTTCGCCGGCGCGGAAAAACTGCAAGCCGATACCCGCAAGCTTTGGGCCGAGAAATTCGGACTCCGCGTACTGGAAGGCTACGGGGCCACGGAAACTTCGCCGGTATTATCCGCCAATACGCCCATGTACTACCGGGAAGGCACGGTGGGGCGCTTTTTCCCCGGCATCCAATGGCGGCTAGAAGAGGTTCCCGGCGTAACCGAGGGAGGGCGCCTCCACGTGACCGGCCCCAACGTCATGCTGGGCTATCTCCGCCCCGGGCATTCGGGCGAACTCGAGCCGCCCGCCTCGCAATATGGACTCGGCTGGTACGACACCGGCGATATCGTCCGCATCGACGAGGAAGGTTTTGTCAGCATTCTCGGCCGCGTCAAACGGTTCGCCAAGATCGGCGGGGAAATGGTGTCGCTTAACGCGGTCGAAGAGCTGGCCGCGCGGATTTGGCCGGGACAGCGGCACGCGGCGGTTGCGCTGTCCGACCCCAAGAAAGGCGAAAAGATCGTACTCGCCACCGAGTACCGGAACGCCGATCGCGCCGAACTGACGGCCCGAGCCCAGCAGGAGGGTGTCGGCGAACTCTGTCTGCCCAAGGATATCCGGGTGCTCAAGGAACTGCCCCTGCTTGCCACCGGCAAGGTGGATTATCCGGCGCTTACCGGGTTCGTCCGGGAAGGGAGCGAATCATGAACCGGGGACTTCGTTCGCTGATCGCTGCGCAGTTTCTCTCCGCGTTCTCGGACAACGCCATGCTCTTCACGGTCATCGCCATCGTGCTGCAAAGCGGTGATCGCGGCCCCTGGTATGTCCCGGCCCTGCAAAGCGTTTTCCTGGTGGCGTTCGTGATGCTGACGCCCTGGGTCGGAGCGTTCGCCGACCGGCATTCGAAGCCGAAGGTTCTTATTTTGGCGAATGTCGTCAAGGCACTCGGCGGACTTCTGATACTGCTCGGCGTCGAGCCTCTGATCGGCTATGCCGTCGTCGGCGTGGGTGCGGCAACCTACAGCCCCGCCAAATACGGGATCTTGCCAGAATTGGCCGATCACACGCGGTTGGTCAGGATCAACAGTTGGATCGAAGGCGCGACCATCGCCGCGATCCTGCTGGGCACCGTGATCGGAGCAAAGCTCGCCGATGCCTCGATCGATCTGGCGCTGAGCTCGATCATCGCGTTTTATGTTATTTCCGCCGGGGTTACGCTCCTCTTGCCCAAGCTGCCGGCACGCGGCGCGCGCCCCGGTTCGTCCTTGACCAAACTGGTGCACGTAATCAAAGAGCTATTGAAATCAGAACGTGCCCGGTTAGTTCTAATCGCCCTGAGCTTGTTCTGGGCCTCTGCCGCCACTCTGAGAATTATTCTCGTAACCTGGGCGCCGCAAGTGCTCGATACGCAAACCGCGGGGGAAATCGCGCAGCTGACCCTGTTTCTCGCCGTCGGCATCGTCATTGGCTCAGGTATAGTCCCGCGCCTAATTCCCCTGGAGCACATCCGGCGTGCACGGCTTGCCGCGTATGCGCTGAGCCTATTTTTTCTGCTCCTGGCCGGTGTCGATAGCCTGTGGCCGGCCAGAGCGACGCTGCTGGCCATCGGCATCGCCGGCGGCCTGTTCGTCGTGCCGCTTAACGCGGCGATCCAGCAGATCGGTCATCATACCGTCGGCAGCGGCGGTGCCGTGGCGGTCCAGAATTTCTTTCAGAACGCCGCGATGCTGGTGAGCATGGGGATTTATACCTTCGCGTCGACTCAGGGCATCGGCCCGGTGGCTGCGATTCTCGCCCTGGGCGTGGTTGTCCTGGCCATGACGGTGCTAGTTTCCTGGTGCCTGCCGCGGCAACCGGCGGTGTAGCAGGCCTACCTACAACTCCGCGGCGCGCCGTTCGCCTTCGGCCACATCGACATTCCAGAGCAGCGCGCCGCCCAGGGTAAAGAGCACCAGCAAGGAGAGTATCGAAAGTCGCGGTTCGCCTGTGGCATGGCTGACGATCCCCACCAGCACGGGCCCCAGAACCGCCGCGAACTTGCTGAGCAGGTTGAAAAAACCGAAGAATTCGCCGGACTTTTCTTTCGGAATGAGGCGCGCGTAAAGCGCACGGCTGAGAGCCTGAACCCCGCCCTGGACCAAGCCTATGCCCACGGCGATCCCGTAAAACTCCCACTGCCGGCTCATGACGGAACCCCAAACCACCAGTAACGCATACGTTGCAAGTCCCGCGAGAATGCCCAATTTGGCGCCGAAGCGCTGACCGAGCCAGCCGTAAGCGAGCGTTGCCGGAACGCCGACGGCTTGCGTGATGAGCAAGGCCAACATCAACCCGCCGGCATCGAAGCCGATCGCCAGCGCGTAGTCCACCGCCATGTGGACGATGGTGTCCACGCCATCGATGTAAAGCCAGTAAGCGCCCAAGAACAGCATGACGATCTTCAGCCGCCGGACATGCCGGAAGGTTTCCCGAAGCTGCATCAACCCATACTTGACGGCGTTGGCACCGCTGACACACCGGGGAGGCGGCTCCCGAACGACGAACAGCAAAGGCAGGGTGAATACGAACCACCACACGGCCACGGACAGGAACGACATTCGGACTGCGGCGGACGCATCCGCAAGACCGAACCACTCCGGCTTTTGCGTCATCAGAATGTTGACGGCGAAGAGCGCGCCACCGCCGAGATAGCCCATCCCCACCCCGAAGGCGGATACATGCTCGAAGCGGGCGGGAATCGTCACCGAAGGCAACAGCGCGTCGTAAAAAACCATTCCGGTGGAAAACCCCACGAGCCCGAGGCCGAATAGGGTAAGCGCCAATTCCCAGGCTCCCTGCTCGATCCAGAAGAGTCCTGCGGTCATGGTAATGCCGATGAACGCGCAAAGCGCGAGCAAAGGCTTCTTCCACCCCCCGGCGTCCGACAGCGATCCGAGCACCGGCGCCAGAACCAGCGCGACCAAAGCGCCTACAGAACTTACCGCCCCCAGCCAAAAGGTGCTTTCCGTCACCGGCAGCCCGCTCGCCCAAAACTGCTTGAAAAAGACCGGAAAAAAAGCCGCCATCACCGTCGTGGCGAACGACGAGGTCGCCACGTCGTAGAGAGCCCACGCCCGTTCGCGGGAGCGAAGCGAAGTCGAGTCGGAAATATCCATATTGGTATTAGAGTGAGTAAACAAAAGCGACGATCACTTCTTTCTTAGAATTCCGCCGTCATTTTTTCACGGAAAAACGGATGAACCCGGCGGAATATCACCTGTATCGACAAATGCTTTTTCCGCCCGGCAACGGGCACGATCAGAATGAACGGTGGTCTTTATTAAAACACGTTCCGATTGCGCCGCTCTGGCCCAAGGCAATCCCATGCAAAACAGCAGAATCACGCCGATGAAGCTGATTGACCATTATCGCTGTCACGGCTTGAAAGATGGAAGATCCGGCGTTTTTATTGTCGCGCCGTCTTGCGGTTTCCTTTGCTTGATTCTGCAGCGCTCGGCCTGTACGTCCATTGTTCTTGAGGTAAGGCGACAGACTGTCGAACTGCGTGCCCTTGCCCGTTCGGGATTATAATGTTCTCTTCTTGACGAATCGGCCTATCTGTCATGAATTTGCGCGAAGACGCCCCGTCCTTCGACATCAAAGCTTTCCTCGAAACTCTGACCCAGCTACCTGGTGTTTACAGGATGCTGGATGACAAGGGTGAAGTGATTTACGTCGGCAAGGCGAAAAACCTGAAAAAGCGGGTATCCAGCTATTTTTCGGGCAAAGACTGCTCGCCCAAGCAGCAAGCCATGGTGGCACGGATATGCTCGATCGACGTGAGGGTGACGCACACCGAAGGCGAGGCGCTCCTTCTGGAAAGCCAGCTCATCAAGCGCCACAAGCCGCGCTACAACATCAATCTGCGCGACGACAAGAGCTATCCTTATATTTATGTTTCGACCCATCAGCCTTTTCCTCGCATTACCTTCCATCGTGGCGCCAAGAGCAAGCTCGGCCGCTACTTCGGGCCTTATCCGAGCGCCAGCGCGGTGCGGGAAAGCTTAAAGTTGCTGCAGAAGATCTTTCCCGTGCGTCAGTGCCAGGATTCTTACTTCCAAAACCGCTCTCGCCCCTGCCTGCAATACCAAATCGAACGCTGTACCGCGCCCTGCGTGGATCTGATCGATCGTGAAACATACGCCCAGGACGTGCAGGATACCGTCATGTTCCTGGAGGGAAACGGCAAGCGGCTGATCGACGATTTGGCGGGACGCATGGAAAAAGCCGCGGCCGATCTCCATTTCGAGCGAGCGGCGCGCTATCGCGACCAGATCGCGAGTCTGAGAACGGTCTTGGCAAAACAGGCGGTACACGGCGAACACGGCGATATCGACATCATCGCCTGCGCAATCAAGGGCAACGTCGCCTGCGTACAGATGTTGTTCATTCGCGGCGGACAGCAAATCGGCGACCGCGCCTACTTCCCCAGCATGCTGGAGGAGCACGATCCGGGCAGCATCCTGGCGGCGTTCATCCCTCAGTTTTACCTTGGGAAACAGGTTCCCCGAGAAATCCTCATCAGCCATCCGATCGAGGATGCCGAGCTAGTCGCAGAAGTGCTCGCCAGCCAATCCGGCCATGCCGTGCAGATCGCGGCGCGGCTCCGCGGCGAACGTCAGAAACGCCTGCAGCTGGCGCTCATCAATGCCGAGAACGCCTTGAATGCGAAATTGGCGAATCGGCAGGACCTGTATGCGCGCTTTCTCAGTCTGGGCGAGGCCCTACATTGCCCGGAACCGCCGAAACGCCTGGAATGCTTCGACATCAGCCATACCCAGGGCGACCAAACCGTCGCATCCTGCGTGGTGTTCGACCGGCAAGGTGCGGTCAAATCCGCTTACCGCCGCTTCAACATCGAGGGCGTTACGCCCGGTGACGACTACGGCGCCCTGGCGCAAGCGGTTTCGCGGCGTTATCAGCGAATCAAGCAAGGCGAGATCGAAGCGCCGGACATCCTGTTCATCGACGGCGGAAAAGGCCAGGTCAATGCCGTGCGCGAGGTTTTGCGCGAACTCGGAATGAATAGCATTCGCACTGTCGGAGTAGCCAAGGGTCCCGATCGTAAACCGGGAATGGAAACCCTCTTCCCGGCGGGCTCGTCCGATGCCATCATTCTGCCCAGCCACTCGCCCGCCCTGCTACTGATTCAGCAGATTCGCGACGAAGCCCACCGTTTCGCCATCACAGGGCATCGTCAACGACGCGCCAAAGCCCGAAAACAGTCCACTCTCGACGATATCGCGGGACTGGGTCCGAAGCGGCGCCAGCAACTGTTGCGGCAATTCGGCGGCCTCAGGGAAATCAGCCGTGCCGGCGTGGACGCCCTGAGCAGCGTCGAAGGCATCAGCGCTCAATTGGCAAAGCGCATTTATGAAACGTTCCACGAGAGAGAAAGCTGAACATGGAGTTGAATCTCCCCACCAACTTGACGTTACTTCGGATCGTGTTGATTCCGGTCCTGGTCGTCTTTTTCTATCTACCGTGGAGTGGCGCCCACATCGCCTGCGCGTTGATTTTTGCAGTCGCCGCCGTAACCGACTGGTTGGATGGTTATCTGGCCCGCAAAATGAGCCAAACCACCCGCTTCGGGGCATTTCTCGATCCCGTCGCCGACAAGCTGATGGTGGCCGTCACGCTGGTCTTGATCGTCCAGGCCGACCCCAGTCCTTACGTAGCCATCGCTGCCGCGGTCATCATCGGACGCGAAATCACGATCGCCTCTCTGCGCGAATGGATGGCGGAAGTCGGACAGCGCAAGCGCGTGGAAGTATCTTGGCTGGGCAAATGGAAAACGACCGCCCAGATGCTCGCGATAGTCACGCTCCTGCTGAGCATGGATGTCTGGCTAGGTTTTCTAAAAAACCTCGGGCAGTTGTTTCTGCTGATATCCGCCATACTGACGCTCTGGTCGATGGTCAATTATCTGAAGGCCGCACTGCCAGTGCTCAAAGGCGATAACGAAGAGTTGACAAAGCCTCCAGTGATACCTAAAATTCCAACTCTCAACAGCACGACGCGGGAATAGCTCAGTTGGTAGAGCACAACCTTGCCAAGGTTGGGGTCGCGAGTTCGAGTCTCGTTTCCCGCTCCAAATTCAGAAAGCCGCGATAAGAGACGCGGCTTTTTACTTTGGCAAGCCCACTTAGGCTGAGTGGCAGAGTGGTCATGCAGCGGCCTGCAAAGCCGTGGACGCCGGTTCGATTCCGACCTCAGCCTCCATAAAATCCCACCAAAATCATATAGATATCAAGATATCGGCGCGATACCGCCGATATTTTTTATTGCCAATACCCACCAAAAACAGGTAAAAATCGGACAAAAATCGCTTCAGGTGTGGCAGAAACCACACGGAAGCGGACAAAAAGTCCGTCGACGCCAGTTCAAGGGGGGTACCGTGGCTACGATCCGTCAGCGAGTAGGTCGGGAATCCTTTCCCGACGACACGTCAGGCCGAGCGTCTTCGTCGGCAAAGGATTGCCGACCTACGAATGCTTGTAAAGGAGTCAGGCTTTGGTTATTTGCCTTAGGCTCGATGGTTAGAGCATTCGTTTCCGGCCGCGCTTCATTTCATCCAGCAGCCAGCAGCCGCTCATTGACGCTTCGCGCGTGTTCGATGTCCCAGATCCGGATCGCTTCCTCGAGTTCGACCTTGCCTTCGTTGACCATTTTGCAAAGGCCGGCTCGTAGGGCATGGCGCTTGATGATGAGCGGATCTTCGGGGGTGTCGGCCAAGTGCTTTTCCCATTCCGCCGCCTTTTGCGGATCTTTGTAGTAGTTGACCCAGCCTTCTTCGGCCCGGAGGCCGAAGGATACGGCCAGCATCAAAATCAAAAGCGCTTTCATTCGTCGATCGCCAAATCAGCTCCCGCTTTTAGCCCAGCTTCAATAAGAAACCCGGCCGCGGGGTGCCAGCCGGGTATCTAGCATGCTGCGAACTACAAGACTCGCTCGCTATTGCATCGCTTTCTGCCTCACCGCACTGGTGCTTACATGATGGCTCTCAAGATATATCCATGGCTGAATCAGAGTGGCAGAGAGCTCTATCATCAACGTATCCAGATTATTGGCATATTGTCGGACGCTGAATAAGGGTGGAGGGAAGAGCCGCCACCAGCATATCCAGATCATTGCATCCGATCTGGTCGTTGCTGACGAGATTTAAGTACCCCAAAGCGTGCAGTTGAGTGAGTGGCCAGACGTCCACTAGAGCATTGCTCGACAGATCCAGTTCTTTGAGTTGGCTGAAGTTTGGGCCATTCGGGCCTGGGCTCGCGAAGACCTGAATATTGTCGATGCCGTTGCCCGCGACGTTGAGCCGGGTCAGCGTGCTGCCAAACGGCATGAGGAAGTCGAGGCTCTTGCCGCCGTTGGAATCGGTGAGATGGGTATTGCCCAGATCCAATTCCACCAGAGGGTAAGGCTTACCGGTCTCCCAATTCGTTAGCGGCCCGAGGTTGCTGAACGAGCCGATCTCGATACCGTTAAGCCCCAGGCTGGTCAGCCCCCGGTTCATGTCGATCACGGGACGTACTTGCCAGATGGCAAGGCTTTGGTTGCCGGAGAGATTGAGCTTGGTCAGTTGATGCAGCGGACTAAGCGGCCAGACGTCCATCAGGGCGTTTTTCGATAGGTCCAGCTCTTTGAGTTGGCTGAAGTTTGGACCGTTCGATCCCCAACTCGCAAAAACCTGAATGTTATCGATATCGTTGCCCGCGACGTTAAGCCGAGTCAGCGTGCCACCAAACGGGATGAGAAAGTCGAGACTCTTGCCGCCATTGAGGTCGGTCAGGTGAGTGTTACCCAAGTCCAGTTCCTGTAAAGCATAAGGCTGTCCAGTCTCCCAGTTGGTCAGCGGTCCGAGGTTATCGAATGAGCCGATCTCGATACCGTTGAGCCCCAGGCTGGTCAGCCCCCGGTTCATGTCGATCACCGGGCGTACTTGCCAAATGGCGAGGTTTGGATTGCCCGAGAGGTTGAGCTTGGTCAGATTGTGCAGTGGGCCGAGGGGCCAGACGTCCACCAGGGCGTTTTTCGATAGGTCCAGCTCTTTGAGCTGGACAAAGTTCGGGCCGTTCGGTCCCCAGCCGGCAAAGACCTGGATATTGTTAATGCCATTGCCGGCGACGTTGAGCCGAGTCAAGGTGCTGCCAAACGGCATCAGGAAGTCGAGACTCTTGCCGCCGTTGGGATCAGTCAGGTGGGTGTTGCCCAGGTCCAGTTCCGCCAAGGCGTAGGGCTTGCCGGTCTCCCAATTAATCAGCGGCCCGAGGTTGTCGAATGAGCCAATCTCGATGCCATTGAGTCCCAAGCTGGTCAATCCCCGGTTCATGTCGATCACCGGACGCACCTGCCAGATAGCCAGGCTCTGGTTGCCCGAGAGGTTGAGCTTAGTCAGCTGATGCAGCGCGCTGAGAGGGGCTACATCAATCAGGGCGTTATTCGACAGGTCCAGCTCCCTAAGTTGCATGAAGTTCGGGTTGTACGAAGAACCCCAGCTTCCCAAGACGTGGATGCTGTCAATGCCGTTGCCCGCGACGTTAAGCCGGGTCAGTGTGCTGCCAAACGGCATGAGAAAGTCGAGGCTCTTGCCGCCATTGAGATCGGTCAGATGAGTGTTACCCAAGTCCAGTTCCTGTAAAGCATAAGGCTGTCCAGTCTCCCAGTTGGTCAGCGGCCCGAGGTTGTCGAACGAGCCGATCTCGATACCGTTGAGCCCCAGACTGGTCAATCCCTGGTTCATGTCGATCACGGGACGCACCTGCCAGATGGCAAGGTTCTGATTACCGGAGAGATTGAGCTTGGTCAGATTGTGCAGCGGACTAAGCGGCCAGACGTCCACTAGAGCATTGTTCGACAGATCCAGCTCTTTGAGTTGGTTGAAGTTTGGACCGTTCGATCCCCAACTCGCGAAGACCTGAATGTTATCGATGCCATTGCCCGCGACGTTGAGCCGGGTCAGCGTGCCGGCAAACGGCATGAGAAAGTCGAGGCTATGGCCGCCGTTGAGATCGGTCAGGTGGGTATTGCCTAGATCCAATTCCGCCAGCGCGTAGGGCTGACCGGTATGCGGGTTGGTCAGCGGTCCCAGGTTGTCGAACGAGCCGATCTCGATGCCGTTGAGCCCTAGACTAGTTAGTTCCCAACTCATGTCGATCACCGGGCGCACTTGCATGAGCGCCACGCGACGGTTGCCGGAAAGATTGAGCTTAGTCAGATTGTGTAGCGACGTGAGGGGGACTACCTCGATAAGAGCATTGTTCGATAGATCCAGCTCTCGGAGTTGGCTGAAATTCGGGCTATTCAGGTTCCAGTTCCAGCTTCCCAAGACCTGGATATTGTTAATGCCATTGTCGGCGACATTGAGGCGGGTCAGCGTGCTGCCAAACGGCATCAGGAAGTCGAGGCTCTTGCCGCCGTTGGGATCGGTCAGGTGAGTGTTGCCCAGATCCAGCTCCGTCAAGGCGTAAGGCTCGCCCGTCTCCCAATTGATCAGCGGCCCGAGGTTGTCAAACGAGCCGATCTCGATGCCGTTGAGTCCCAAGCTGCTTAGTCCCCGGTTCATGTCGATCACCGGGCGCACCTGCCAAATGGCCAGAGTCGAATTACCGGAGAGATTAAGCTTGGTTAAGGTTTGCAGTGAAGCGAGTGGCCAGACGTCCTGAATATTATTCTTGCTCAAGTCGAGCTCAGTAAGACTGAAAAGCCCCTCCAATCCTTCCAATCTAATGATATTCCGACCGGGACACTCCAACTGGACTACCTGCTCAACGTACTGCCAACCGTTACGATTGGCCTGTTCTGTTAGGCAGTTTTGTAGATTTGGGTCTGCCATGGATGGCAAAGGAGTTGCCGCCTGCGCCGCAAAAGAGGCAAAGCAACTAAAAATAGTTATGGTAGCTATAGAGGCACTCTGAATACCAAAGAAAAATCTTGAACAGCGCATGTGCAACTCTCCTGAATGGCGCCTTTGCCATGAAAAAAGCCGCTAAATGCGGCAATCCCCCAGTCCTGCAGCATGGACGCTACGCATGAGCGCAAAAAATTAGTAGCGCCTCACAATGAGGCTAGGCACGAAGAAGTATAGATAAAGATACGTAGCGGACAGGCTGGACTTCCACGAAGCGTCAACCCAACTACGAAACTCCGGGAAGAAAGGATGATCGATGCCGACCGTATGGTCGTGAAGTTAGAGCTTCCGAGGTATGAGTTCCCAAGCCAGAGCTTGAGAGGGGGGCAGGCTTTAGTTATTTGGCTAATGCCCGATGGTTCAAAGCGTACGTTTCCGGCCGCGCTTCATATCATCCACCAGCCGCTCATTGGCGCTTCGCGCGTGCTCGATGTCCCAAATCCGGATCGCTTCTTCGAGTTCGATTTTGCCTTCGTTGACCATTTTGCAGAGGCCCGCCCGTAGGGCATGGAGCGTGATAATCAGCGGATCTTTGGGGGTGTCGGCCGGGTACTTTTTCCAATTCGCCAGCGACTATCCTTTAAATTCTGTGAGATACAGAATCAGATAATCAATCGCTAGGGGGTATCAATGGGTGTCGGAACGGGGCTGCTTATTACGTTTTTGCTCTCGCTGCTTTGGTTTGCGATCAGGACGGGTAGAAAGCGCCGATCGCACTGGAACAGCGGTAGTTATGATTCGAGCTCTAACTCTTGGTCACAACCCAGTGATTCAGTTTCCTCAAGCGTCGATTGCAGTTCAGGGGATAACGGCTCAGGCAGCGATAGCGGTTGCAGTTGCGGAGATTAATTATTAATCAGGCCCGTAAATACCCTCCTGGTATTTCGGGCCGCCGCCCAGGCCCGGTACACGCCCGGCCTGGGCTCACGCGGCTTGTCGCCGCGCCGGGGCATCCCTGCCCCGGATTAACCCGGCCTATATTTATAGGCCGGGTTAATAGGAGTCACGCTTTCATTGTTTGACTAACGTTCGATGGCTTAGAGCGTTAGTTTCCGACCATGCTTGAGTTAGCGGGGCGCCGTTCACTGTAAGTCTACGATCCGCCGAAAAAAGACGGTCCTCGGCTTCCCCCAGACGCCCGACGAATGCGGAATCTGTGCGATAAACGGGGAAAAGACGCCTGAACTGAAGAAGGTTCCCAATCGTGACGGAACCGGGCAACGCACGGCGCTGTCACGAATGAACTGTGGGAAAAGCTCCGAACGAGTTACGGAAGCACGGCAATCGCCCAGGGACCGTTTCCGACCGGAACCGTCTTCGTTACGACGAAGGTCGAGAGGTCGATGATGGAGAGGTCGTTGCTGAGTCCGTTCGCGGTATAAAGCCGCTTTTGGTCCGGCGAGAATTCGAGATTCCAGACCCTTTGTCCCACCGGAATGTACCGAACCACTTCGAGCGTACGGGCGTCGATGACGGCGACCCGGCTGGCCCGGCCCAAAGCAACATAACCATAGCGGCGATCCCGGTCGATTCGGATACCCACGGCTCCGATATCACGGTCCGCGACATCGGGAATCTTGAAGGTAATTGTCTTGATCGGACGCTTCGTTGCCGTTTCGATAATCGTCAGAGACTGGCCGTCATGCGAACTGACCCAGAGCTGTTCACCGTCATCGGTAAAGCGCGAGTAGCGAGGTCGCGGGTCGACCGGCGTTCGCTCCAGCGGCTCCAGGCTGGTGGTGTCGATCCACGTGGCGGTATTGTCGGCTTCGCTGGTGCTGACGACCCAACGCCCATCGGGGCTGATCGAAACACCCTCCGGTTCCTTGCCTATGGGAATGCGCTTCAACACTTGGCGCGATTCGACATCGACCACGGTCAGCTGGTTGTCGTCGTCGTTGGATGCGAACAAGCGGGTTTCGAGGGGGTTCAGCGTGAAGGTTTTCGGGTCCTTGTCGACCGGCCATCGGCCGACGGGTTCCAGAGTGCGGGTATCCAGGACAGCGATCGCATTGCCCTCGCTGGTTGCCACGAAAATCTTCAGGCCATCGCGCCCGGCCAGGATACCTCGGGGCCGCTTGCCTACCGGAACCGTGCGCCGGACTTCGCCGGTGGCCCCATCCACTTCGACTACGGCATTGTCCTTCTCCAGGGTTACAAAAACGGAGTCTGCATGGGCGGGCAATATCACGGCCGAGGCGAGTATGCAGGGAACGAGTCTTTGTAGGCGGAAAGCTTGCGGCAGGCGCAACAGATATGGGCAATTTTTATGGAACATGTCGGACGTATTCGAAACAAAAGGAAAAGGGTGGTTACCACCGCATGAGCGATGGCGGTAAGCTGCAGGCATCCGGGTAGGATACCCGTCGATACGGTCGCGACCCACGAGGGATGTCGGGTAACTCTCCCGAAGATGCAAGGAAAATATCCTTTATTTTCGAAGCAAGGACATTCCCGATGCCTTCCGCACCAGGATTTCGCGCTCGCTGTGGTAACCTTTTCGCTCTGATCTGACGCCAACTTTTCGGAGTAGCCGGTGACTCAATCAAAACCCTTTCGCGGTACGAAGCCGCTCCGGGAGCTCAGCAACCCGGTGATCGCCATGGGCCTTGTCATCGTCGCAGCCGGATGCGACAGTCCGGATTCTTCCTCTAGCCAGAACATCCCCGCCGCTGTCGAATCGCCATTGACGCGCTCCGACCGACTGGCAGAGTTGCGCAAAGCAAAATTCCTGAACCTGGCGGAGAAGGACGTCGCAGCCGAATGGCTGGCACTTCAGGAACACCGCGACGACTCTTCCTATCGGCCGACGCCCGGCGACGTGGCGGCATACGAGCAACGCATCAAACTCCTCGCCAAGCTCACGCAGGAAGACCGACGGATGGTCGCCAACCGAACCGTACAAACACGGGACCTGCTGGCAGAGCAGAATATCCGCGAATCTCTCCTGACCCTGCTGGATGGCATGACCGATGTGGCCAAGGCCAGTGTGGTCGGCAATTACGGCGCCTATTGCCAATGGTATGTCAATTTGCGCCAAAGCCGGCTCGGTCACCGGGAAGCACTGCAGCAGATGACGAGTTTGAAGCGGTCGCCTTAGAACCGATCAGAGACAGTTCGACAGGTTCACGATAGGCCCTTAGACAGGCTCAGGGCGAACGGTCTACTGCGATAGGTCTAGGGTGCCGTCGAAACGTTTCCATCGCGACACAGCGCGATGGGGCGACGCGTTACGAACCGAAGGCAAACAGACCGGTCCGCAGATCATTCCAAGCCCTGAATCAAATACGTATCCACGATGCCGCAATCCCTCAACGCAGTCCTGCATCCCACGTCCGTAATCGCAGCGCCGCGTCTCTCCCGAAGAGTCGGTGCGAACCTTACCCTGGTCAGCGAAACCTTCCAGCACACCGGCAGTTTCAAGTTCCGCGCCGCCTACCATCTGGCTTCGAAAGTCCCTCAACGGCAGATCATCGCCGCGTCGTCCGGCAACTTCGGACAGGCGCTGGCCTATGCCTGCGGGCTGCTGGGCAAGTCCTGCCGGGTGGTCATGCCGGCGACTTCGGCCAGGGTCAAAATGGACGCGGTGCGGGAATACGGGGGTACGATAGACGAAGTGGACACAAGCGTGAAAAGCCGGGCCGAACGGCTGGCGGAACTCGCCGCAGACTGCCCCGATGCCTATGTTGCCAGCGCCTACGATGATCCGTTGGTAATCGAAGGCAATGCCAGCCTGGGAGAGGAAATTGCCGCTCTGGGCGACCTATTCGACGCGGTCGTCGCGCCCGTGGGCGGTGGCGGCCTCACTGCCGGTCTGATCACGGGACTGCGTCGCGCCGGCCGATCGACGCCCGTGATCGGCGCGGAACCGCTGCTGGGCAACGATGCCGCACGCTCTCTGAGAGCCGGGCGCATCGTGGTTAACGAATCCGAACCGCAAACCCTCGCCGACGGCGCGCGCACCCTGAGCCTGGGCCGGCGCAACTGGGAAATTTTGCATACGGGGCTTGCCGGCATCGTCGAGGTACCGGAAGCCCGGATTGCCCAGGGCGTCAAGCTGTTGTTCGAACTCGCCAATCTCAAGGCCGAACCTACCGGCGCCCTCGCCGTGGCCGCTCTGCTGACCGAACCGGAACGCTTCCGCGGACAGTCGGTCTGTTGTGTGATCAGCGGCGGGAATGTGGATGGGGAGCTTTATCGGACGTTGCTGCGGTCTACCCATCCTACGATCCTCCATCAATCCCCTTGTAGAGATTCCCCATGGACAGACTGAAACGGCAAATCGGCTTCATCGTCGAGTTGGACAAACTCAAGACCATCGTTCGCCAGTCCTGGCTGGCGGACGGCTCGCGCCGGGAGAATTCGGCGGAGCACAGCTGGCATGTCGCGCTGATGGCCTTGGTGCTCGCCGAGCACGCCAACGCCGACATGGACCTCGACCTCGCGCGGGTCGTCAAGCTGCTGCTGCTCCATGACGTGGTCGAAATCGATGCCGGCGACGTTCTGATCTACGATGTCGCGGGAAACGTCAGCAAGCCCGAACGGGAACGGCAGGCGGCCGAACGGATTTATGGGATGTTGCCGGACGATCAGGCGGCGGAACTGCGGGCGCTGTGGGAAGAGTTTGAAATGGGCGAGACGACCGAAGCCCGCTTTGCGGCGTCTCTAGATCGACTCATGCCTTTGTTGCACAACTTCCTGACCGAAGGCCGCGCCTGGCGGCACCATGGCGTCACCGCCGACCAGGTGTTGGCGGCCAATGCCCGCATCGCCGCCGGTTCCACCGCGCTATGGGACTATGCCCGAGGACTAATCGACGAGGCGGTGGAGCGGGATTATCTGCTTCCGGGCAAAGAATAGCGATTTTGAGCCTATCCCAGTAGGTCCCCGAAACCCTTCGACCGGCCTGTCCTGAGCGGAGTCGAAGGGCTCAGGGCGAACGGCCTACTGAGATAGGCACTTAGAGCGTTTTCATCTCGCTCGTACGGCAAAACCGGCCTGGCAGGAGTCGTTGGTACCTTCGGCCAGGGTAGATCGACTCAAGCTTTCGTAGGTCGGCAATCCTTTGCCGACGAACCCGTTGGCCCAACGGCACCGTCGGGAAGGGTTGCGGCTAAAGCGACCGTTTGCGATTGGGAAGGGATTCCCGACCTACGCGCGAGTACCCGTACACTAGGTATGAAAATGCTCTGGCTATTGATCAATGGGCAAAAGACATGCTTTTCTTGTTTGACCAATGCCCACGATCAGCACGTTCGTCTCCGGCCGAGAGCAACCGGTGAGCCGGAGTCGTGCAGCAAGGTTGAAAAGAAGGATGTCGAAGGAGTATTGTATTTAACGATTAGCCTTGTCTTTTTTGCACTTGGGCCGGTAGCTCAGCTGGGAGAGCGCTGCGTTCGCAATGCAGAGGTCGGGAGTTCGATCCTCCTCCGGTCCACCATTCAACCAAAGCCCAACCATTTTCGGTTGGGCTTTTTCATGCCCGCAACGCCAGTGTTGGCGCGGTTCTGCGACTTGGCCTCGCGAGCGGCATACCTTCGAAATGCCCCATTCCGGCCCGTTTTTCTTCTCTCTGCGCCCCATTTTCTCTGCCGTTCTCGCGAGCGTTCTCGACGCCACACCCAGCATTGGCGCGGGTTTGCGCGGGTCGGGTTGTGACTAAGAACTGCTGTACCGGCGGCGACTGAGAATGGAGAAGGCGCAAAAAAGCCGCCCGAAGGCGGCTTCTTGCAAGGGGCGGCACGTCAGGACAATGCTGCAAGCAGTTGTATCTGGCCTTCCCAGGCGTTGGGCCAAGCCCGGCGCATGACCTGCTCCAGCATCATCTCCGACGTACCGATCAGTTGTTCGATGACCTTCGGAGCCAGCAAGGTCAGCCGCAGGAGACGGCGCACCTGCGTCACATCGATACCCTCGGCCTGGGCGATCTCGGACGTGGACACCACTCGCTGTTCGTCCAGCAACCGTTGCCAATGGTGAGCCAGCCCGAGTGCGCGCAACAGCGCACTGTCCTGCAGCCGTTCACGGGCCTGGCGTTCCTGATGAGCTTCCTCTGAGAACGCTTCCGGCATATCCAACGGGGTGATAACCTGTTTCTTCACCCCGCGTTTGACCAGCGTCCAAGGGATGAAGGTTTCCATCTGCACGCCGCCCGCCGGGCTCGGAATCTGGTAGGTCACCGGGTTGCCGGTCAGCACGCCTTTGTCTTTCTTCGCCATCGTCTCCTCCTACTCGAAACTCGCCATGATGTCCCGCTGAGCTTGCCATTCGACCGGCAGCCGGTTGCGCTGAAACCACATCAGTGTCAGGCGTCGCGGTTGCCGCCCCGCCATTAGTTGCTCGATGATGTCCGGGGCCAGCAGGGTGAGTCGTAATAGTTCGTTGACCACCGAGTGGTGCAGACCTTCCGCCCGGGCGATGGCCGAGCCGCTTTTCATCACGCCGGTGTCGAGCAGGTGTTGCCAGTAGAAGGCACGGCCCAGCCCTTCCAAAAACGTGGTGTCGTGCGCCGGGGTTTCGGTCGCCGCCAATCGCCGCACACCGCGCCGCTTGAAGGTCAGCGGCACGAAGGTTTCCCATTCCCCGCTCATACCGTCTCTTCCACTTCAACCAGTTCCACCCCGATGCCGTAGGGTGTGAATTCGCCGATCAGTTCCTTCCAGCCCAGTTCGCGCCATTTGATCTTCAGGCCGCCGGAAACCAGATCGACGCGCTCGATCATCAAATTGACGATGCGATGGCGCTCGACCGGGTAGAGTTGTTCCCACACATCCCCGAGCCGGACCATCGCCATTACCGCCTGATCTTCCGCCATCTGCGCCCCGTTTTGCTGGATGAAGCGGCACACGGAGGCGATGGACTCCGGACTGGCCAGCACCGTCTTGATCTGCACGAGGGTCGCGGTTTCAACCTCCTCGGCGGGGATACGCTCGTAGGTTTTTTCGGCGGCGCCGAAGCGGGATTCCGATTTGGAGACGTAGTAGTGGTATTTTCGGCCGTTCTTGCGCGAGTACGTCGGGTACATCCGCTCGCCGTTCGGGGCGTAAAGCAGCCCGCGCAGCAAGGCATCCGTGCGCGAACGTATCTTGGTGTCCACCGAACGGGTGTGGGCGTCCTTGGCCAGCACTTCGTGGACCCGGCCCCATAGCCCATGGTCAATGATGGCCGGATGTGCGCCGGGGTACCAATTTCCCTTGTGCGATAGCTCGCCCAGATAGATGCGATTGCGCAGTAGTTTGTAGAGGTATTTCTTGTCGAAGCGGATGCCGTTCCGCGGCCGGCCGTCTTGCGTCGTCCAGGCCTTGGTGGTGAGGCCCTCGGCGTTCAGGTTGGCCGCGATCCGCGTGGTCGAGCCGATGGTCAGCATGTCCTCGAAGATGCGCCGCACGATGGCAGCTTCCGCTTCGTTAATGACCAGTTGCCGGTGCTCGACGTCGTAGCCCAGGGGCGGCACGCCGCCCATCCACATGCCTTTCCGCTTGGCGGCGGCGATCTTGTCGCGGATGCGCTCGCCGGTGACCTCCCGCTCGAATTGTGCGAAGGACAACAGCACGTTCAGCATCAACCGGCCCATCGACGTGGTGGTGTTGAATTGCTGGGTAACCGAGACGAAGGAGACGCCTTTCCGCTCGAATACCTCGACCATCTTGGAGAAGTCGGCGAGGCTGCGGGTCAGGCGGTCGATCTTGTAGACCACCACGATGTCGACCTGGCCGGTTTCAATGTCGGCCATCAGCCGCTTGAGTGCCGGTCGCTCGGTGTTGCCGCCGGAGTAGCCGGGGTCGTCGTAGTCGTCGGCCACAGGGATCCAGCCCTCCGACCGCTGGCTGGCGACAAAGGCGTGGCCCGCCTCTTTCTGAGCGTCGATGGAGTTGAATTCCTGATCCAAGCGTTCGTCCGAAGACACCCGGCAGTACACGGCGCAGCGCTTGCGCGGCTTGGTATGGGCGATCTCGCTCATTCGTAGCCCTCCCCAGGACGGCGCAGCCCAAAGAACAGTGGTCCTGACCACGGAGTGCCGGTGATGTGCCGGGCCACGGCCGACAGGCTCTTGAAAGAGCGCCCCTCGTACTCGAACAGGCCTTCGGCGGTGACCCTTACCTGATGGTCGCGGTCCGCCCACTCGCGCACCAGCACCGTGCCCGGCGCGAGATGAATGTCGCGGGACTTGCGGCGCTCCTTGATTCTGGAATGCTGGATGCCGATGTTGATCAGCCGCCGGCGCGTGTCGGGCGACAGGCCGCCGAAGGCTTCCTCCTGCAGCTTGTAGGCGATGCGCGACTCCAGGTAGTGGCGGTTCGGATTCTCGGGGCGGCGTGGAAAGTAGCGGTCCCAGAGCACCCAGAGCTTCTTGATGGGAAGGGATGGCAGCGCCGCCACTTGGGCGGCCACCGAGGTCTTGGCTTCGTTCATCACAATCTCTCCTGTGGATAGGGGGTTGTATGAACGCGCTGCCTGACCACAAAGCCAAGGTCAACGGCTCTCTCTTTCTCGGCGTGTGCGAGGTGGGTGCGGACGATGGCGGCGGCTAGGATTGAGGTGATCTCGGCGGCGCGCGCTATCGCCGACATTACGGTCGGCGAAGCAAGTTCGATGTTCTTCATGACGGCTCCACGGAATTGCAATCGTCATCCATGATGCAACTGATCTTCCGAAACGAATGGCAAAGGAGGGTAATCGGCTATATCCGGGGGCAGCCAGCCAAGCCATTGTGTTGTGCGTTAACGAAACAGTTGACGACAAATAGGAAGATCACTAAGATTACGTCAATTAACAAATTACGCAATTGAGTTACACCATGAGCTTCGGAGCCTACATCCGGCAGAAGAGAGAGACGAAGGGCATTCCGATGAATGAATTCGCCCGGCAGCTGGACATATCCCCGGCCTACTGGTCGCGCATCGAACGAGGCATGGAGAAACCGCCGAAGGATGAACTGATCAAGAAGGCGGCCGAAATCCTGGGCGAGAACCCGGATGAGGCCTTCATCGAGGCGAGTCGCCTGCCTCCGGACATGCAGAAAGACGTGGGGAACATCGTTAGGATGTACCGCCGCTGCACTTCCGAGGAAAAGTGAATGCCGGTGCTGACCCTCGCTTACCGGTGCTGCGACCGGAGGCTCCCCCATTTCCTCAAGCACTCGGAAGTGGAAGAGATTGCCGGGCTGGCACGCCGGCAACTGGTGGAGGCCAGTGTCGACGCCCTGCCACTGGACGTGCTGAAAGGCATTGAGGGTTTGAAGATCAACGGCATGGCTTTCGATCTGTGGGTCTCCACCGAGCACCCGGTCAATGATGAGCAGGGCCAGCCGGTTCTGGGCGTCTGCGAGTTCGACCCGGGCGCCTCCATCGAGGCCGCATTGCTGTCCGTCACGCCGGTGAGCGATTCCGCCACCGCCGAGTTGGTGCTCAGCACCTTCGCCCATGAACTGGGGCATGCGATTTTCGATGCGCCCGGTTGGATCGCGGCCGCCAACCAGGGCCCAGGCTTGTTCGATGATCCCGACGAATTCGCACGCAAGGCGTACCGCACGACAACCCGCGATGCCGAACACCTGGCGAAGAATCCGACGTCATCCGAGCACCAGCCCCCTGTCCCAAGCGTGATCAACCGCCAGATTGAGCGGGAGGTCCATTTTGCCGAGCTGCGCGCCAACGAGTTCATGGGGTCGTTGCTCGTGCCGCGCCAGCGCTTGGCACAAGCGGTCGAGGAACTGGCGCCGCAGCACGGCGTGACTATCCATCGCCACCCGTCGCTTTATCCTGAGTTACCCGATGCCCAACTGCGGCTGACGGCTGACGGCGACTTGGGCCTGTTTCACATGGAAGGCTTGCAGAAAGCCCTGGCCGAGCGCTTCGGGGTTCACCGCCGCTTCATCCAAGTTCGGATGGAACGTTACGGCCTTCTCCACTCGGGGACCAAGATCCACTGATCGTTGTCCCCACCACGGTGCCGACCTCGGGTCGGCATTTTTTGACGCCACTAATTAACGTTTCGCGCAATCGCGCATTTTATTTAGCCTAGGAGCTTGCCTATGACCACAGTCGAACCCAAAGACCTTGAAACCCAGAGCCCAATGGCCGCGGACCAGCCGCAAGCCCCGGGGAAGCCTCGGCGTCGCCGGACGGACGATGGCCCCGAGATTTTGCCGTGCCTGGAACACTTCGTCACGCTGGTACGCAAATCCAAACGGCCCGCTTTCGTCTTGACGCTGGTCGAACGGGCGGGCGGTATCCCCTTGGCGGAGATTGAGGCTCTGGTGGAAACGGCCAAGGGTGCGCTGTCCATTCCGGCCCGCAAGGCGTTCTTCCAGGCTGTGGCCAGGCTCGGCGTCCACGAGCAGCACCGCATCGAATGCGCAGCCGAGCGCATCGTCCTGTTGGACGACGAGTATGGTGTGCAAGCTGTCCAGTCCCTCCTCGACGAAGAGGACGAACGGGATGCCGCCGCACTCGAGACGCCTACGGATCGGTACAGCCGCGCATTGCACCTGTTCCTGTTGCAGGAGTATCCGGAGGCGGGGGCCAAACGGGAGCAACGCTTCGATCATGCCGAGCGCTTGCAGGCGATGCACCGCCAGTGGAAGAGCGAAAGCTTTTCCAGCCACTATCTCGGGCCCAAGGGCATCGAGCCCAGGATCGACGCCGCCGTGGAAGAACAGCTCCGCGCTCGTATCGCCGAGCTGTTTCCGAAGGTCTCGCCCGACCAGATTCTGATCGAACAGTTTACCAGGCGCGATCTGGCGCATGCGGACCGTTGCGGCGGCAAGGACGCCGATGAAGCCACGCCGGTGCTGCTCCACACCGTGACCGCCACGTTCAACGGGTCCACGGCCCGCTTCAAGCAGGTCGCCGACGGCGAAGTCGTCGAGCACGAGGAGCCTGCGGCCATGTCGGCCTGTTTCTCGTGGGAGCCTGGGAGTGGCTCGCTGGGGGTCTTCTGCGAGGACAAGGAGTCCCGTCGATCGCTGGCCACCCTCTTCCGCGATGTCGTGCTGGCCTGTGACGGGGAGATCAACGAGATGCCGATGCGCGAGTTCGACCTGCTGGGCTTTTCGACACCGGCGATGCTCAAGCGAATTGACCAGGAGCGCGTCGCTGGCATCGAGAAGATTTCCATCCTGCAGCTCAAGATCGCGCGGCCCTTCGAACAGCACGCGACCGACGAGGCGAACGGACGCGACATCGTGCAGCACCTGTCCAGCACCTTGCTGGTCACCCGAGACCGCCGCGACCACCGGCCGATCTATCAGGTCGCCTTCGAGGACTACAACATCGATGACCTGACCGGCTATACCCTGTCGCAGGTCAAGTTGGTGTTCCGGATGGCCAAGCAACCGTACCGCAGAGCGCACAACGTCGCCGTCCAGATCACGGCGCCCAATGGCCTGAACGACAAGAGCAAGACCGAGGAGGATCGCAAGCGCGTGATCGAGCAGTTGGCGCGCCTCGGCGTGGTGTGCGAGTTCTGAGAAGGACTGGATGTCGGCCTACCGGAAGTATCTGGCCGCGTTGGAACGTGTGCCCAGCATTGAGCCGCGGGTTCTGGCGATCACGCTCGGACGCCATCGGGGAGAGTTCCGGCGACGCGGCTGGGTCACGGAGGACAGCTACCTCACCCATGTGATGGTGCCGTTCCTCGACTCGGAAGAAGAAGTCGAGGTCGCTATCGACGAAGAGGCCCGAGTGTTCCGATACCGCAGTCCCCAGCGCCGGTCTCGAATCGTGGAACGTCCCCTCGCTGAAATCACGCGATATGTGCTTCAAGTGGACGCGTGGCTGAACGACCTGGCGGTGCTGATCGGCATCGAGCCGCGACAACGGCCTGAGCGACGAGTCCTGGTACCCGATCACCTCTGGCATCTCGGCAATGTCCGAATCACAAGCACGCACGAGTTCTCCCCGGTATTCGTCGGACGCATGTGGGAGCGTGCACCGAATCCTCAGGTCACGACTGCCTTGTGTGACCCCATTTGGCCACGCGGCGGTATCGTGCTGCGGCATCAGCCTTCGGCCGCCGAGCTCCCTGGAGACCATACCATGCGCGGTCTCGGCGATTTCCTGCGCGTGACCGACGACGGCCAGGACATCTTCGACGCCCCTGCCTTCGACCGGGTGCTGCGTGGATTCGTGACAGCCAACGGCGCATCCGAGCCTGAGCAGTTTTTGCGGGGCAATCGCCTCAAATTGCCCCATTTCCCCAGATCGCGCGAGCTTTCGCCCGAGCGCGCCAAGATCGTTAAGGTCATGTGGGGTGTCGATGGCAAAGCTCCCCCGGAGATGTCCTGGGCCGACGTCAACGGTCAGGCCAATACCGGCTACCAATCGTTCGATGACGCCTTCGGAGGTGTTGCAGCGCGTGAGGACGTGATCGAGAAAAGTCGGCGAGCCCGATACCGACTTCGCCGCAACCCATAAATCCCCCCATAAACGGAACCAGACACCGCCCATAAATCCATGCGGAGAATTCAATGTGCCCATTTCATCTAGGAGGCACATTGAAATGCAAAACCAAGTCCTATCCGTTAAATCCGGCCGGAATGCCCGCCGGGTACATTCAGACAGCGCCCCACGCATCGCCCTCGACGAAAACGAGCTGGCTAGTCGCTGGGGACTCTCGGTCAAAACCCTCCGCCGCTGGCGCCAAGAGCAACTCGGTCCGGTCTTCTGCAAGCTCGGGGCCCGGATCATCTATCTCCTTTCCGAGATCGAGGCCTTCGAGCGGCGGTGCTCCCGCTACGCAACCGGCGCTCGGGTTTCCGCCTGAGGGAGGTCGCCATGCACGATGGAACTCTCCCTCAATGAGATGCCACCTGGAGGAACTGGGCCAATTCCAGCCCCGTATCAACTGAGAGCCGCGATGTGCAGGTCGTCGGCAAACTAATGGGTGTTGGTTAAAAAGGCCGCAATTTTATTACTATATAGTTCGCTTATTCAAATGCTTATTCAAAACCAGCGGCTCAACCCGTCCATTAGAGAATACAAATGACAGAGCACTGTAATCGAAATGCGCCTCTGCCGAGTGGATGGCACGATGTAAATTAGGTGAAAGTAAAACCATATTTTCTAGAGCATCATCTCCGCCTCGTGAACGATAAACTATATGATGGGCTTCGGCAGTTGGTACTCCATACAATAATGGACTATCGTGGCCTGTTACCTGGCACCGGCCAGAATACATCTCTTGTAATTCTTGAACTAATTGGCGGTTACGTTCTTGTGATAGACGTAGTTGTTGCTTGTGCGACTCGGCGTATGCAATGACGGGATATTCTAGAATCTGATTTAGCGAATTTGGCTCACGTGAGTACAGTGCTTGTTCTAGTTTTTCCTCATCGGGTACTGCCATTGCTCGTGGTTCATCCTGCAATGTCTCAGCGAATGATTGAAGCAGATTGTTTGCTGATGGACGTAGCACACGGAGAGTTTGACAGGCCTGCGCAAGGTTTGTGCGGTTTTTGTCTTGCAAACTCGCACCCTCAAACTCAAGTAGTCGAAGCAGTTCAAACACGTCCTCCCTATTGTCGTTTGTCGCTTTGAAATACCGAGATAACCGAGTATCACCCCAGATCCGATAAGGGCCATATTTGTATTCCGGCGCATTGATCGTCTTTGATGCCACATTTAACCTGGCAAGCAGGCGGTATTCGTTTCGTCCCAAATTTATTATTCGTGTAAACAGCCAAAGCCTTTCGCCTACATGAATTTCAGTATGCAATCGGGATTGTTTGGAGTTGAAATTAAACCCCGCTCCTGCATCGAGGTCTCGAATATAATTGTCATATCTCCAATAGGCTAGAATATCCATTTCAGTGACTATGCGGCTTCAGCAAAATACCCATTCCTATACAGCAGACGAATGAACCTGAGTCGTTCGTCAGCTTTGGCATCTGTAGTCATACCGATCTTCTCTAAGGCGGAATGGTTATAGAAAAGGTTACGCTGCCCCCCGGGTGCCTCGAGGCGATCGGGAATGAAGCGGGATACCCGCTCTTTAAGTGGACTGGAATTTGCTACCGCCTCCAAGGCAGGTTGATAGTTCAGGCGCGAGGTGAGCCACCGGCTGATCCAGTAGTCAGCGATTTGTGATTCGGCATTTTCAGACTCTGGATCAAGCGCATAAATTGGCTGGTCATCGACGCCGAGGAGAACTCGTTCGAGATTGCCGACGAGAGATACTCCATAGATGATTCTAGGCGCTCCATACTGCAACAGATTGGTCTGATTGAGCCCCAGTGCGGCAAAGCCCTCGCGCAATTGGCGGAGTTTCGGACTTTGTCCCTCGCCAAACATAAAGTTAACATTGCGATAGTTCTTTACGGTTTCAGCGAGAAGCGCCAGTCCTTGTTCAGTCTCTGCTGAGAGGTTGGGAGACCCAAAACCTTCGGTCCTCCCTAGACTGCGATACTCGATCGGCAAGATTTGTCCAGTTACAGTACCGGCCGGCAATCGAACGCGGTTATATTGGGCAGAGTAGTCGGTATAGAGGCTTGTAGTCCCGAGGAACGCCAAATGAGGCTCCTTGATTATTGGGCGACCAGCCATTTGGCTCGCAATAATGCTGACAACATTGTCATATCGTTCGCGATAATCACGAACGATTCGAGGGCTCATCATCATCAAGCAAACCAACTTGCCACCGAGTAGATGGTTGTACGGTGGAACAGCTCCGCAGACAGTGATCTCCATCATGCTGGTAGCGGAAAACCGCTTTTTTAGCTGCTTGATGACAACCCCAACAGCCCAGGCACCATCTTCGGATTCAACCAACATTTTGATGCTGCCGGTCCATGAAGCCAGGGTTCGGTATGCCTTCAATATTTCTTTAACGGCCCTTGCGCGCTTTGATCTGTAAAGCGGGGTCTTCGTTAGTTCCTGTAATTGCTCCAGTGACAAGTTGTCGTCCGGACGCTTCGCTGCGCTCCTATCATCATCACCTCTGAGTGCATCCTCTCGTGCTTTTTGAGCGTCCTCCTCAATAACAGTGAGTCTACTTAGAGTTTCATCGTCAACGCTGTAGTCGATACTCCGGTCTACTGGTAAGTCGTCGAGGAATATCTGATCGTAGTCCTCCTCCAAACGATGACGAAAGGCCGCCAGTGTTTCTGCATCGGAAACAAGCCCCCGCACCAGAAGATCAAACAAACCATCCAGGGTCCAACCCAAAGTTCGATCTCGGGTTGTTAATTGCATTACTGTGTTTCCGAGAGCGGCAATTCCCATTACGGGGTGGCTGGGCTGAGCCGCGTCGCGAACAAGGTAAAAAAGGTTACGACCCGGCGACGATCGATATCTAGTGACCCAACTGTGACGGAAATATCGCCAAATATCGATCAGGCGGATATTGGTATGCGGGTCACGTTCTTCACTTACCAACTGCAGATAGGGTTGGCAAACTTGCCTAAGTAACTCTGATCGTTGCTCGATTGGGGAGGACAGGACATGATTCAGTTGCTCTACGAGTCTACGCCCGTCAGCGATTAAGTCGGTCACCGGCTTAGACGAGGCGTATTTTGAAGGGCGCTCAAGCGAAAAGAGAAATCGGCGGTTTGATTCCTCTGCGAGTTGGTCATTTCTGCCAAACAGTAATTGTTGACGGATACTTTCCTTCCGCTCAGCCTGATTGGTTGTCTTCGGCGGTCGCACGTAAATCCAGTGCGGATCAACATTCAGTTCCCAGCCAATCTGGATTAGATCTCGCAACAGTGACGCTGCAACTCGTATACGAAGAGCCTGCGGCGCATGAGAATCATTAGCGCGAACGAGCGCGTCGAGTTGAGTTATTGCTTCGCTTCGCGGAAGTCTTACTAATCGGCGCATTCGCTCGTAAGCCGTGCCATCATCGTCGATGCTGGGCTTAAATAGGCGCCAATCCTGATCCTCAGGTACTCCGTTAAATAAGTCTGCCTGTCTGCCGTTGCAGACATCTCTTATGATCAAGTTTTCCAAAAGCTACCTTACTCAAATAAATTCAGCCTTTAAGGGGCTAATCGTAATACCTTACCGGTTTAAGCAGGAGAGTGATAAACCACCGCTAACACTATGTTTTCGGCCCTATTGAGCACCAGATGAGCTTTCAGCCACAGCCGGTGCGCATACCCTTGTGGAGCGTGTTAGCGAACACACTACGCTCGATTAACACCGAGCCATGCCAAGCCCCCCAACTAGGAATCACAGACGACATGCACGTTCCTATCTCAATAGCAATCAATTGGGGTGGTCTGTAGTGGGCGTAATCAATGGAACGGTTGGAAAATAGGTACGATATCGCCGCGGATCCCTAGTCAAAATCGGACACCCCAGAACTGCGGCGTGTGCTCCTATAAAAAAGTCAGCGAGTACATTGCTTTTTTGGCCCCCGGCATGGCGGTAGCGAATAAACGCCTTGCCCGCCAGGAAGAGTGCCGGACGCGGCATTTCCAACACATCGAGTCCGAGATCCGTAACCGTTTGATCAAGCGCCTCAGCCGTGGAGAAGGTAAGCGATAATTCAGCGTAGATGATCGGGTTGATCCCGAGCGAATGGACTTGGGACTGGGCCCTGAGTTGTTGAACCGACCAATCGGCCCATTGGGGATCATCTTCTAGGATGTCGACCAGCACGTTGGTATCTACCAACAGCATCAATCCTCTCCGCGCAGCAAGGCCATCAACTCGTCCGTTCGCCACTTGATATCTGCCTTGCCGCGGGCGGCTTCAAAACGGTCGCCTCCAGGCTTGGTTGGTTCTTCGATCTTGTGCAGAACCACTTCACCGTCGCGATTGACAGAAAATTCCACTTCACATCCGGGGGTAAGATTGAGGGCATCGCGAATCTTTTTCGGGATAGTGACCTGCCCCTTGCTGGTGAGTGTTGTAGGCATGTCTGGCCTCGCACGTATTACCAAAACCACAATTGTAATACCTAATGAGTAAGAATGCTCCAGTGATGTTCCGTCTTCCAGCAACATTTCCCGTGATCGCGCCACTTTTGTATTTTAATATCAATATCTTATTTGTTCATTGTTGCAGGCGAGCCGTGCAGAAAGCCGCGAAGATTTGCAGTTGTACAGGCTAGACCCACTTCGCATGCCAAGAACGGAACCGCATAATCGATCAGGCCTCTTCGAAAAATTCGCGGAGTTCTGGGGGACAGGGAATCTCCGTGATCTTCGACAACGTATGCAATTGAAAATACAATAAAAACATAAGCACCGCCTGAAGAGCGATTCTTCGAGATTCCCATCAGCACTCTCGTCAGGAGGCGGATGCAAAGCGATCCCTTAGTTGGGCAAGCCGGACAGTTTTCTGCATCGGCGTGGCGAATCGGGCAGCGAAAAATAACGACAGTTGGAGCGATCCAATCCTGGTACCTGATCAGGGCTGCCTTCCTGAGTAGATCAGGACTCAATTGCGTCGCTGCACCAGCATCGTGCATCACTTTGAAAAGGGACCTCAATATCTGGACGCTTAAGACCCTCAATGATAATTTGGCCGTAACTTGAAACATCCGTGGAGAAATTGGAAAGATGTTGATCCGTCAAACGGCATCACGTCGACGCTCCGTAGAGCCGGTACAGTTCGTAAGTAGCCGAGTTGCAGGAGGAGGATATGGCTAGTTTACTGTGCCTTTCGTCCGGGATCCGGCCCCGGTACCTTCAAGATGCTCTTCGGGCTGTTTCCATGCCAGTCGGATGCCGTCTTCGTTTTCGATACGACGAAAAAATAGTTCCGGCAGAATTACGTGAAAGCTTTCGAGAAAACCGCTGCGACACGCAGGATGTACTTATTGCTTATCTAGCTAGGTACGACAAAACTGTTGCACCAACTGCTGTTCCGCTTCGTGCCGCTAAATTGCTCGGATCAAAGGTAATAGGGCGGATCGTTGTATTGGATTTTGAACTGCGCGAATTCAAAATCGCGGACGATCTAAGAGCATTTAATCAGGCACTTATCTCAGAGGCAAATACTCCAAAGTGGGAAGGTGGGCAACTCGTTGGAATGTTCTGTAATTCGATTAACAAGGCGCTTTCATACGTTAAGCAAAAAGTAGAAATCACGGACTGGCAAGATCTTGTTTCTGAACTCCACAAGTTCGATGACTTTAAATCTATAAGCTTTTTTTATTTTGTTGAAGGTATCTTTCAAGTTGGAACGAATAATCTTATTAATGCATCCAAAGGTACTTGGCCACTGAGGGCAAACTCAACATATGAAATCAGAATTGTTCATTACAGTCCAGACTCTAAGGATGAAGGCTCAATCCGGCTTAAGGATGTAGATTTCTTACTTGCTGATAGTGAGGATGAGCATATTGCCTTCGTATCGACGACACGACTTGCGGTGGACTCCCCTTATGATGAGAAGATACTTAGATTTAGGACTAAATCCTGCACTTCGCATGTAGATTCCTTAATTACTTTTTTCCGACTACCTCTCGATGCTAGCTTTCAACGAGAGGCCGAAGAAACTAAGCCGGTAACTGGTGGTAAGAACTTATCAGATCGTGGAGCAAGCTTTTCGGATTCGGTATTTGAGTTCGACATGTCTTTGCGTATTTCTCCTCGTGTCTGGACTTTGACGTGGCAAGGCTTGCTTGTAGGTGCATTTCTCGGTTTCCAAGGTCTCGTACCAATTTTGTGGAACCCGCAAATTACAGACAAGCCAATACGATCATTTGCGGCTATAGGGCTTGGCCTAGTTGCAGGTGTGATCGCAAGCTTTGGATTGCGACGACCATGAACAATGGATAGCTATCCTAGTGATGAATATGGATATAGCGTTCTGGTGAAGTAATGTCTACTCAACATCAAACTGCGGGACATACGAGAGGTCATAGTTGCACGGATGTACAACTTTCTGAGGAAAGTCGCAGCATGCCAGTGTTTTTGACCCTTGATCAACTGCGCAATAGTCTCACCCAGATGAGAGCGATCCTGGATCCTGTCTTTAGTCCAGACACTGCGCTCGGTGGAATTGGTGGGAATGTAGCAAGTATCGGACATTGCGCGGCTGTTGCCGCTATCGTTCAGCATACTCTCGGCGGGTCTCTCGTCAGTGCTTTAGTTCAAGGGGAAAGCCACTGGTTTAATCGGTTTCAGATTGGGAGCAAGTTAGTTGACGCAGATATTACCGGTGACCAGTTTGGTTTTCCGACGGTTCGACTTGCCCCAATGGGAACGTTATTTGATGGAACGCGAGAACGGCTGCCTACAGAGCTCAGTAATGAAACGGTTAAACGTTCAGCGGTTCTAGCACAACGAGCTGGGTTACCAATGCGTCGCCCTCCACGCAAATGATTTCCTATCAGTTACAGCCGCGGCAGCGGACGGGGTGCTTGGCATGAAATGCAGTGATATTCGACATCGCAAGCAGTAAGCGGACTCCTTGCAAAGTTACACCGCCCTAGTGACCATCGCTCAACAGGGAAAACGGCCAACTGCTCGAATCCATGCCCTTTTGCAGAGAGTTTTGCTATCGTGTTGGGATATGGGACGCAGGTTCGGTTCCCTAATCCACCACCACCGATTCAGAAGCCAGGCCTCTCGCTCGGCTTTTTTCTTGCCCGAAGCGCCAGCGCTGGCGCGCCTTCCCGGAGTGGTGCGGTGTCTGGCCGCGCGGCGGCGGGCGCTTTTCCCCACCCTCTTGCCCCGCTCAGCCTCTCTTTTCTCCATTCAACCTGTGGCTGGCCTATGCACAGACCTCGCCAAATCAATGACTTGCACGCGGCGGTTCGCGGTCAATCCAGGTGACCAGGCCGAAGTCGAACCCGATTCAGCCGTCCAGGCGCCCGAACAACCGGGCCTGATCGTCCCAGGACCAGGGCACCTCGTTGTTCTTCAGCCGGATCAGGCTCAGCGTGCGGGGTTGCTTGCCGGCGAGCAGCACCCGCACCACGGCCGGGGCCAACAAGATCAGGCGCAGCAGCTCGTTGACCGTGGTCGGGTGCAGGCCATCGCGCCGTCTCCCTGCCGCTGGCCCCCTGCCCCTCGTCGAGCAGGCGCTGCCAGTGGAAGGCGTGCGACAAGGCCGTGAGGATGGGCGTCTCGGGGCAGCCCGAAGCCGGCAGCATCCATTTGAGCCCGCCGCTTCGCTTGATGCGCACCGGGATCAACGGCCATCGAAGATGGCGAGCAGGTTGTCTAGAGCATTTTCATACCGACTGTACGGGCACTCGCGAGTAGGTCGGGAATCCCTTCCCAATCGCGCCGAAGCCGCCTTTCCCGACGCCACGTCCCGGCCGAGCGGCTTCGTCGGAAGGGTCGCGACTAAAGCGACCGTTTGCGATTGGGAAAGGATTGCCGACCTTATATCTCGATTCTGGATTCCACAAGAGGCAGAATCTCCGACTGATCATCGGACCCAGACGCTGGGCAAGACGTTGCCGACCTTGGGCCTGAAGCCCGCGCCGTAGATCGT
>Ga0268293_132_pt1 | contig 70898 bp, 46 predicted proteins | sample MetcoculturR22M_FD_191344 | JGI IMG/M metagenome (GOLD analysis project Ga0268293, IMG submission 191344) | Soil microbial communities from Anza Borrego Desert, Southern California, United States - Methanotrophic co-culture R2.2-M | ecosystem: Environmental > Terrestrial > Soil > Desert | place... | reverse complement strand
CCTGAGGCACGGAGGTTGAAACCTCGGCTTGTGACTCACGCAACATTTGCACACCAAGATAAACAAGGTAGAAGGCCCCTGCGTACTTGACGACTGTGAAGGCGGCTGAGGAAACAGCAAACAAAGCTGCAAGACCGACAGATGCAGCAAATACATTGCCAAGGTTACCAAAAGCGACAGCAGCGACTGAAACCAGCCCCGAACGGCGGCCTTGGACGAGGCTCCGAGTAACGATGTAGAACACGCCCGGGCCTGGCGTAACTGCGAGCACAACGCTCGCAAGCAAGAATGCGGAAAACAGTGACCAGGATGAAAACAAAGTAGTCATGGTCACTTTCCTTGACAGGCCCAACGGCGAAAGTAACCGGACGCCGCGCGAGGCGGCAGGCTAGAGCGACGACGGTTGCCGGCGGTCCGGTTGACTGGATAGTTAGGGCTGGCGGCCAAAACTGTCTGTATTTTCATAGCCGCTTACCTGGACAAGATGTACTGAATGGCCTGAAGCTTCTCTGCACTCAGACCGTGTAGGTCTTTTTCATCGATCCACTTCTCGCCCAGTAACCTTGCAAATACAAAGATCAGTTGCGAATAGCGGTAATCGTATTTTTCATCAATCGCTCTTCGTTGCTTGGTGAGGTAGTCGTGAACCGCCCAAAGGTCTTCGGGTTTTTCCACCTTCGCGGCCATATCTTTGAACTTGGCCATGATTGAAGCGCATTCCTTCTCGAGCGCTTTATCAAAGGCTCGCCTTGCGACTTTTTTCTCCGAATCAGACCACTTGAAGTCCATGATGACGTAATCCTAAGTTTTTGTTGCCTAACGTTCGCCATAACCGGCGGCAAAAAGTGGCGCGACGAAGAAGCGACGCTTTTTGCCGTCCGAGTTGGTGGCGTTGTTATGCACGCCTGAACCCCGCGCGCACCCACGCCACTGCTACACCCAGCAAGTATAGAGCTAAAGGCACGCCCAACGCCGCCAAGCCCCGCTGCAAGTTTGGCGTGAGGGTGCTCGCAGTTCCTGGGCTGTGCTTCGCGTCAATTTCCGAGAAGCCGTATCTGTATGCAGGATGTTTGTTCAAATATTTGTCATGCGCGGCCTCTACGAGCTGCCTATCCGACATATCGGAGTAAGCGGCCCGCACCGATACTGTGGTGTGGCCACGTAGATCCGTGGACTGTGCGATTAGATACTGGATTAGCTCATTGAACAAGTCGTTATATCTCTGTTCCTCAGAACGCTGCGAAGTGATTGCCACGGACGAGATAGCGGCGATCCAGACGACTGATAGGACGACCCACGCTCTTTGCCACCCGTTGAGTCTCATGTTCTTCTCAGGGCATAACGCTCCGCATTAGCCGCGTCGGCTGCATGCGGTTGTTATGCGAGATTTCGCGCCCATTATCTCCATAGCTCGCAATGGAATAGCCTGCGTCGCACAATTTCATGGAGTACCGACCTTCTTCACGAATCCCCCCTTGGAGTCGAACATGATGTATGTCTTTGAAGGAAGAACTCTCGCGATTCCGCCCTCGTCAATGGCGACAATTTTCAGAACTCCAACACTGTAACCTTGGTCCCGTTCCGAGATTTCGATCAGACAAGGTTCGGAACGGCTGCAACCGCAGATCTCGGCCGCTTGACGCTCTATTCCTTTTCTCAGTTCATCCGCGGCAGTCGCGCCAGCGACCAGTAGTAGCCCAGCACCCACTAAGTAGCGCAATCGAGAGTTACGCATAACGTCTGAATTCACCGGCCTGCGCGGCTCTTTGCGCAGGTCCGGTGGAATGATGGGTTAGGCCGATAGCCCAAAGCGCAAAAGCCGGCGCTGGCGAGACGGCGATCAAGCATTTGTTTTGCCTTTCTGTGCTGCGCGAAAGTTGGATACGGCGACCAAGACGCCAACGCATCACCGCGGCATCAGCGCGAACACACCCCAGCCCAGGTATTCACGCGTGTAAGCGGCGTAGCGCTCGGGTTCCGAGGTCAGTTTGGCTCGAACATCTTTCGCTAACTCGTCGTCGGGATTGGCTTCAAGCCATCGGCGCATGGTGAGCCATTTGGCCGCCTCGTATCTATCCCAGCCGTCTTGGTCAGCCAGAACCATTTCAACGACGTCGTAGCCAAGGTGGCCGAAAGACGCGAGAAGTTCAGGAAGCATGAGAAAGTCGGAGATTGAATTGGCAAGACACCCCTTGGCAACATCTTCCGTCGGCGGTAACTGCCGCCAGTAGGGCTCGCCGATGAGGATGATCCCTCCGGTGCGCAAGCTCCGCGCCAGAAGCTCGATAGTGCCGACGACTCCCCCGGCGATCCAAGTGGCACCGACACAGGCTGCCACACCGACCTTCTCGTTGGAGACGTAGCCCGCAGCATCGCCATGGATGAACTTGACTTGATCGGCGACGCCGAGTTCTACGGCACGGAATTTCGCTTGCTCTGTGAACAACTGGCTCATGTCGATGCCGGTGCCGATGACGCCGTGATCGCGTGCCCAGGTGCACAGCATCTCCCCCGAACCGCTGCCGAGGTCGAGCACTCGGGTCCCCCTTTCCAGACGCAGCGCCGCGCCGAGAGTGGCAAGCTTTTCGGGTGTGAACGGGTTATGGATGCGGTGAGCACTTTCGGTGATGTTGAAGATGCGTGGAATATCCATTGTGGAAAATTTCCTTACGAGTGTGAATAGATTCGGTCATGGCCTAACGATGAAGCTGGAGCGCGCCGCTGCCGCGGCCTGAAATGGGCGCAATGCTTACCGGCGTCGCTTCAAGCGCCTTGTTGGGCGATCTATGGCCGAAAGCGCTCGAAGTCCACATCCGCATACCCATTGGGACGGTAAGTCACCGTCGTCGTGGTGTTATCACTTAACGCAACAAAGGCGTAGAATCAGGGTCAGGTCTTGCAAAGTCACATCATTCCCCATGCATGGATTCGTAGGCTTTCACCGCCCGACTCACGGTGGCGTAGTGCACGCCAAATTCCCGGGCGATGGCTTTCATCGCATAATCGCCGGTGAGATAGGCCAGCGCCATGCCGGTGCGCGGATCGCCGGCATATTCCGTTCGATAATGCGCCAAGGGCTTCGCCAACGGCCGCCGTTGAATGTCCTCGCGCCTATCGCCACGGGACGTGATGTGGGGGGAGATGACAGAGCGGGGTGTGGGCGTGCAAGACCTGACCCCGGTGGCGGTGTGACCCCGGTGGCGGTGCATGACCCCGGTGGCGGTGCATGACCCCGGTGGCGGTGCATGACCCCGGTGGCGGTGCACCGGCAGCCCGAAAGGACGCAAAAGGCGACGCGCTTTTGTGCGTCGCATGGAGCCGATGGTTAGAGCTATCTTCGCGTGCGTTAAAAACGGGAGTCGTTTTCACAGGGGATCCCGTCATTGTCACCATCCATCTTCGTATCAGGGCAATTTCTGAGGAAGAACTCCGCTTCTGCCCGAGAAGTCATTTGACTGCAATGTTGCCTACCATCACATTGAAACCTAATTGCTGACTGAAAGCGTGACTCTTGGCTGGTTTCGATAGACTCGGCCACGAGTTCCGGTGCTTCGGAATCAATTGACCGGTCTTGTCGCGCTTGCTTCTGGTAATAGCTCCAAGCGACAAAGCAGATAACCGCAAACAATATGATTTTCTTCAAGCGGAACGTCCATTTTTTAAAGCTCTAACGGCCCGCTTCACGGGCGGCGGCGCGCTAGCGACGCCGTCCCGTGGAAGCGGTGGTTAGGTTCGACTTGTTTCATGGTTTAGCTGATGCGCCCTAGCTTTGTGGCTGCCGCAGCATAGACGGTCATCGTAAGTTCGCAGTCTTTGAGCGCCCGGTGATTTCCATTTGTATCTAGCCCGCCCATTCCGGCAAGACTTGCCAACTTGTAACTCTTTAGCCCTGGCCAGGCGCGGCGCGACATATCTAGGGCACAAGAAACCGGGTTTTCGATCTTTCTTCCGACGAGACTCGCAGCCTTTGTGAGAAAGGTATGGTCAAATGGCGCGTTGTAGTAAACCAAGCGATGATCACCGATGAATTCCAGAAATCCATTCATAGCGGATTCTATGCCCTCACTATCTCGGTCTAACATTTCATCGGTGATGCCCGTTAATTCGGTTATTTTCTTTGAAACTTTCTTGCTCGGTTTGACGAGAGCAGAGAGGGTTGTATGAAAATTAGAGTCACGGTTGACTTTGACCGCACCTATTTCAATGATTTCGTGTTTTTCTGGATCTAAGCCAGTTGTTTCAATGTCTACAACAACAAAATGTTCGGGTAAGAGCGATATGTCGGCCTTTTGTGGTTTACGGCGCAAAAAGTAATACACGAGAACAACCGCCGCGATTATTAGAACTATCCACAACATACGCGTTACCTCCCGGAGAACCTAACGTTTGACATAACCGGCTGGCTTACAGCGGGCTTTGCCCGCTGTAAGCTAGTCCGAGTTGATGGAATTGTTAGGGGTATGGCTAAACAATGCCACGGTTGTCGTACTTGATTGGTTTTGTGAAGTTGTCATGTGGTTTCTTTTCTTCGGTTGCCAATGACTCGAAATGTTCTTTTTGTTTTTGTAACTCAAGAGCGTGTTGTTTTGTCTGTGCGTGGTAGGCATGAGCAACCAGCGCAAGGGTAAATAATGAACCAACTAGAGCTAACAGCAGTAGCAACACTAGCCGGAGCAGGAATACTTGCTCTTGCGACTGTGGTAGGTACGAAGCAGGCAGAAACGATGGGAGACTATATGCGGCTCCTGACGCTGCAATGGTCGCCAGTGCTAGCCTACGCGACCACTTTGTGGGTAGCAGATCATCTAGCCAAGTTTCTAGTGCCATGAGTGATACCCCTAACGATTTTCTTCACCCGCGCCCGCACGCGGCCGAAAAAGAGAGGGGCGAAACGCCCCGGGCGTCGGGTGGAAGAACTTGTTGGGCGCTTCACTTGCCATGACTTACTCTGAGAACCGTTGCATCTGCTTTTGAAATCTCCGCGACTGCCACGCCACCCAGCGTTCCAGGCAGGAGCGTGCCTTCCACTACCCACACGCCGTTCCTCAAAGAGGCTCGATAGGGTCTTTCTGCTTCAATTCTCTCGCGCCCATAAATGGGTTCCCAAATCGCCACGGCGATACGGATTGCCGTCTCTGCGTCGGGCACATAGCCAGATGCCGGCTTATAGGAATGCGCAGTTTCGCCCGCAAGAGCTGGCAATGCGTTCCCGATCATCAATGCAAAAAGAACTGGGACGTATCTCTTCATGGCGCCCAACTTTGTATTAGACACCTACCTCAGGTGTATAACACCGATCCGTGAGGTGTATAACTCGGGATGTCCTATCCTAAGCTTCTGTATTCTATAAACTAGTTTCATGTAGACAGGACTCATGGCTGAAGCAAATACACCGCCTGCCGCAGGTGGTCCGAAGTTGCTGGACCAGGTGCGTGCCCGCATCAGGGCGATACGATATTAGTAGGGAAACACAATATGTCCAGTGGATCAGGCGCTTTATCCTATTTAGCGGCAAACGCCATCCCCGCAACATGGGCATCGTCGAGGTGGAAGCGTTTCTTACTCATCTGGCGGTGGAAGGCAAGGTTTCCGCCTCGACGCAAAATCAAGCCTTGGCGGCTCTCTTGTTTCTCTATCGAGAGGTATTGGGCCTCGACTTGCCGGGACTGAAGGACGTAGTTCGGGCTAGAGTATTTTCATATCTACTGTACGGGCACTCGTGAGTAGGTCGGGAATCCCTTCCCAATCGCAAACGGCGTCTTCGGGAAGGGCGTGGCCGGCGCTCCCGGCCAGGCCGTTTGCGATTGGAGCGCCGAAGCCCCCCTTCCCGACGCCACGTCCCGGCCGAGCGTCTTCGTCGGAAGGGTCGCGACTAAAGCGACCGTTTGCGATTGGGAAAGGATTGCCGACCTACGAATGCTTGAATCCATTCACCCGAGCCGAAGGCGCCAACGACGTCCACCAAGCCGGTTCTACCGTACGAGCGCGATGAAAACGCGCTAAGCGGCCGGCGCGGTTGCCGACGGTGCTGACCCGTTCCGAGGTTCAAGCGGTGCTCGCCCGGATGGATGGCGTTTACGGGCTGATGGCGCGCTTGCTCTATGGAACGGGTATGCGATTGATGGAATGCGTGCGCTTGCGGGTGAAGGATGTGGACTTCGAACGGCGTGAAATTCTCATCCGCGATGGCAAGGGAGCCAAGGATCGGGTGACCGTGTTGCCGGAGAGTTTAAGAGTGGCGTTGCAGGCTCACTTTGCGGAGCGCCGCAAGCTGTATGAGCAGGATTCGGCCGAGGGGAAATCCGAGGTGTATCTTCCCGATGCCCTGGCGCGCAAGTATCCTCAAAGGCCGAAAGAGTGGGGCTGGCAGTATGTGTTTCCCTCCGGGAGCTGTTCGAGCGATCCGCGCAGCGGCCGCGAGCGGCGGCATCATGTGGATGAAAAGCTATTGCAGCGGGCCATGAAAAAAGCCGTCCAGGCTGCCAGAATAGCCAAGCCGGCGACGCCGCACACGTTGCGGCATAGTTTTGCCACGCACCTGATCGAAGGGGGCTACGATATCAGAACCGTTCAGGAACTGCTCGGACATAAGGACGTGAGCACCACCATGATTTATACCCATGTGCTGAATCGCGGCGGACAAGGCGTGGTCAGTCCGCTCGATCGGATGTGATCGCCATGATCGACTGCGGCTCACAACAGCCACTCGATGGGCAAGGCCGACAGGAACCGGATGCCGGCGCGCAGCCAGAAGCTCGTGCCGGGTTCCGTGTCGTGCCGCACCCACTCCCCGGACCGGTGCTCGGTCCAGTACAACTGCCCATTGTTTGACAGGCGCACCTGGTATGAGTTGGCGGGAATGCGGCTGTCGAACGCCGTGGAGATATTCCTCGCCAGGGCCGGACTGTCGATGACGAAGCCCATTTCGGTGTTCAGCTTGGCCGAGCGCGGATCGAAATTGAACGAGCCGATGAAAACGCGCGAACCGTCCACCGAGAAGGTTTTCGCGTGCAGGCTCGACGCGGAGCTGCCGGAACTGCCCGGCAGTCCCGCGCGTCGGTTCGTTCGCGGCGACAAGCGCCGCAATTCATAGAGCGTAATGCCCGCTTCGAGCAGCGGTTTGCGCCGCTTCGCATACCCGGCATGCACCGCTGCCACGTCGGTGGCTTCCAGCGAATTGGTCAGTATCGTGACGTTCACGCCGCGTTCCGCCATGCCGACGAATGATTCGACACCCGCGGCGGTGGGCACGAAATAAGCCGATACGAGTTCGACATCTGTGGCCGGTTCGCCGATGATCTCATTCATCTGATGGGGCAAAAGCTCGTCCGACTCGGCCCGGCCGAGCGCCTTGGCGGGGTCGTCGCTGACCATGCGGGCGGGAGCCCACTCCAGTGCCAGGCGGCCTTCCGTCAGTTCGCGCACGAACGGCAATTGGCGTATCGCAGCCATGTAAGCCGCCGCGGCGGGGTCGCGCTCGACCAACGACGCCTGAGATGCGAGCTGCTCCAGCCGCGCGGGGTCGGCCGGCGGCAGCAACAGGCCGACGGGGTAGGACGAACCGCTCGCCCAGTAACGGTCGAAATCGTTCGACACGTCCTCGACGATAGGCCCCACCGCCATCACATCGAGATCCACGAACACCGTACCCTCGGCGGCGTCGAAGTACTCGTCCCCGACATTGCGGCCGCCGATGATCGTGGCTTGATTGTCCGCCGTGAACGACTTGTTGTGCATGCGCCGGTTCAGCCGGGAGAAGTCGGTCAGATACCCGATCAGGCGCGGTTTCCGGATCACGAACGGGTTGAACAGCCGGACTTCGATGTTCGGATGAGCGTCCAGCGCGGCGAGCGTAGGATCGAGCCCGGCGGTGTTGTTGTCGTCGAGCAAGAGGCGCACGCGGACGCCGCGCTCGGCCGCGGCGTGCAGCGCCTCGAACAGCAAGGTGCCCGACCAGTCCTTGCGCCAGATGTAGTACTCGACGTCGAGCGAGCGCTCCGCGGCCCGCGCGAGCAGCATCCGCGCGGCGAACGCGTCGCGCGAATCCGGCAGCGGATAGAGGCCGGATTGTCCCGGATGCGCGGCGACCGCCGAGGAGATCGCCCGCCCGAGCCGGGTGGTGTCGGTGTCGACCAGGGCGGTCGAAACGCTGCGGTTTTCCAGTGACGGCAAAGTGCTGTATCCCTCAAAAAGGCCTACGACCAGGCCAAACGCCAGAATGAAAAACCCGATGCGCCTACTCACGCTCGTTTTGCCCAGTTGCTATCCATGCCGCATCGCCCGCTCGATTGCTCGCGCGCGCAACCAGCTTGCTCGACTCGCGAAGCCACAGCACCGAGCTCGCCACCGCGATGCAGCGCAGCCAGTCGCCCGCGCTCAAGGGCACGGTCGAAAACGCATGCTGCAGAAGCCGATAGGGCACAGTCTCGGGTATCCGAACCGGCGCGGCGCTCATTTTTCTCGCCCGGCCATCGCCAGGGGACGGGTCTCCAGCGGAGGCGCGGGCGGCAGTCCGGTGATCTCGAGGATTTCCTCCTCGCCCAGCGTCTCGCGCGCGAGCAAGGCGTCGACCAGGGCATCGAGCTCCTTGCGATGCGCCTTCAGGAGACTCTTCGCTTGTTCGTGGCTCTCGTTGATGATTCTTTGCACCTCGGCGTCGATGATGCGGGCGGTCTCCTCGCCGAAGGGCTTGGCGCCGACATAGCCTCCGCCGGCGCCGCTCAGGTAGGGATTCTCGCGGGGCGCGAGCTGCACCATCCCGAGCTTGTCGCTCATGCCCCAGCGGGTGACCATGTTGCGGGCGAGCTGGGTGGCCTGCTCGATGTCGTTCTCGGCGCCGGTGGTCCGGGTGCCGTACACGATCTCCTCGGCCGCGCGGCCGCCCAGCATGCCGACGATCTTGGCGCGGAGATACGCTTCCGGATAGTTGTAGCGGTCGGTCTGGGGCCGCTGATACGTCACCCCGAGCGCTTGTCCGCGCGGCACGATGGTGACCCGGTGCACCGGGTCGGCGCCGGGCATCACCAGGCCGAGGATGGCGTGTCCGCTCTCGTGGTAGGCGATGCGCTCCCGGTCCTCGCGGGTCAGGAGGAGCGGGCGCTCGGGGCCAAGCACGATTTTCTCCAGCGCGTCCAGAAAGTCCTTCTGGCGGACCGCGCTCTCTTCGCGCCGGGCCGCCAGCAGCGCCGCCTCGTTGACGAGGTTTTTGAGGTCCGCTCCCGAGAGTCCGGGCGTCGTGGCGGCCAGCTCGTCCAGGCGGACGTCGTCCGCGAGCGGAACCTCGCGGGTGTGAACCTTGAGGATCGCTTCGCGGCCGACCTTGTCCGGGAGGTTCACCACCACGCGCCGGTCGAAGCGTCCGGGCCGGAGCAGCGCCCGGTCGAGCACGTCGGGCTGGTTGGTCGCGGCCAGCACGATGACGCCTTCGCGGCCCGTGAAACCGTCCATCTCGGTGAGGATCTGCTGCAGCGTCTGCTCGTGTTCGCTGGCGGCCCCGATCGCCACCTGGCCGCGCGCGCGGCTTATCGCGTCGATCTCGTCGATGAAGATGATGGCCGGAGCGTGCTCGCGCGCCTGCTTGAACAGATCCCGCACGCGCGCAGCCCCCACGCCGACGATCATCTCCACGAACTCGGCCGCGCTCATCGAGAAGAACGGAACCTCAGCCTCCCCGGCGACCGCCTTCGCCAGCAAGGTCTTTCCGGTACCCGGCGCGCCGACCAGCAGCACGCCCTTCGGCGCGGTTCCGCCCAGGCGGGTGTATTTCTCGGGAGACTTCAGGAAATCCACGATCTCGACCAGTTCGTTCTCCGCCTCGTCGATGCCGGCCACATCGTCGAAGGTGACCCTGGCGCTCGCCTCCTGGTCGTAGCGGCGGGCCTTGCTCCGGCCGATGTTCATGAGTCCGCCCATGCCGCCGCCCTGCTGCACGGCTCGCCGGTAAATCCAGACATAGAAAAGAATGATGAGGATCGCGGGGCCGAAGCCGAACAGAAGCGTGATCCAGGGACTGCCTTCCCGGATCGGCACCGCGCTGATCTCGACCTTGTGCTCGATCAGGAACGCCTCCAGTCCGGGGTCCACGAACGCGGGCAGTTCGGTGGTGAAGGTGTCCGCCGTTTTGGGCTCGGGTTCGGTCAGGCGCCGCTCGTCGGGCGCCACGTCTTCTCTATCTTTCGGCGGCCAGGTGACGGGCGACGCAAACCGGCCCTCGACGCTCGCCCCCTGGCTGTAAATCGCCTCGACGTTTCTCTTCGCGACCTCTTCCTTGAAGGCGGTATAAGGGATGGTGATCGACTCGCCGGGTTCCGGAAAGAGAGACCGCATCAGCAGGTAGTTGATGAGGAGGAGGATCAGGAACGTCAGCCAAATTCTGCGAGGCGCGCCTTGCGGCTGTTCCGGGCGGCGCTCGGCCGGCTGGAAGCGCGGGTCGGGCGCCGAGTCTCGGTTGCGCGGCGCCTTTGGTGTCGGCCAATTCATGGTGCCTCCGAGGATGTGCTCATTCTTCTGTCTTAGAGCCTATCCCAGTAGGCTCAAGAATCCCTTCGACGGGCCTGTCCTGAGCTAAGCTCGTAGGGTGCGGTGAAGAACGAACCGCACCGATGCACCGCGAATGATGCGGTTCCCTTCGTTCACCACATCCTACGAGCTCAGGGCGAACGGCCTGCCGGGATAGGCCCCTATTTGCCGAGATCGAAAACCCGCGTGCTGCCGCCGGGGAAGTCGTGTACTTCATCCTTGAATGCCAGGCGGATCGGCGCGATGCCGGGTTCGCGCCCGTGTACGGTAAGGGCGTCGCGGGTGAGATGCAAATCGAGCGTGTGCCCGCGATAGCGAATGCGCAGGTCGAGGCGCTCCAATTCCGCCGGCAATTGCGGATTGAGCCTGAGGACATCGCTCGTGACCTCGACGCCGGTCGTTACGCGCTGCATCAGATCGACCGTCCCCGCCATGGCGCCGAGGTGCACGCCTTCGGCCGTGGTGCCTTGCTGAATGTCGCTCAAGTCGCTCTGCAACGCCTCCGCGAAGTAGGTCATCGCGCGCGGCCGGTTCGATCGCGCCAAGACCCACGCGTGCACGACCCGCGACAATGTGGAGCCGTGCGACGAACGGCGGTCGTAATACGTGACGTTGCGCGGAATGGTTTCATATTCGAACGGATAGCCGAGATGCGTGAACAGATCGCTCAGCTCCTCGGCCGAAAACAGATAGAACAGCATCAGCACGTCGGCCTGCTTCGACAGCTTATAGCGGTTCGCCGTGTCGTTCTCCGCTTCGAGAATGAGATCCAGGCGCTGGATGTTGCCGTACCGCCTCCGGTAGTCCTCCCAATCCAGCTCGATGAGCTTTTCGTAGCCCTCGAACTGGCTGATGACCCCGTTCCCGTGAAACGGCACGAACATTCGCCGGCTGATGTCCTCCCAACGCGCGGTTTCTTCCGCGGACAAGGGAAGCTCGCGCATGAGCTCCAACCGCCGGAGATCGGGGAGCAGCCTGAGCACGTCCAGTGCCCGGCGCAGCACCCACACGGCCATGATGTTGGTATAGGCGTTGTTGTCGAGACCGGGCGTCGGCGCATCGGGATAGCCCTCGTGGAACTCGTCCGGGCCCATCACCCCGCGGATCTCGTAGCGGCCCTTTTCTTTACTGAAGCTCGCGATGCTGGCCCAGAAGCGGGCGATCTCGAGCATCAGCTCGGCACCGGCGAACTGCAGAAACTCGATGTCACGGGTAACCTGAAAGTACTGCCAGACGTTGTAGGCAATGGCGCTGCCGACGTGGCGCTGCAGATAAGAGTTGTCGGGCACCCATCGCTGCGAGCGCGGATTCAGGTTGAGTTCCTGGGTTTCCTCCTGCCCATCGCTTCCGCTTTGCCATGGGAACATGGCGCCCTGGAATCCGGCGCTCTTCGCCGCGGCTCGCGCTTCGTCTAGGCGCCGATAGCGGTACATGAGCAGCGAGCGGGTGATCTCGGGCATTCGAAAATTGAGGAACGGGAAGATGAACAGCTCGTCCCAAAAAATGTGGCCCTGATACGCTTCGCCGGTCCAGCCGCGTGCCGGCACGCCGATATCGAGATCGATGGAGTTGGGGGACACGGCCTGCAGCAGATGAAACATGTTCAGCCGAAGCATCATCGGCGCGTTCAGCCCGAAATCGCGTCCGGCGGGTTCCATGTGGATGTCGAACCTTCGCCACAGGTGCATCCAGGCCAGGACGTGGTCCGACAGCACGGCCTCGAAGCGTCCGGCTCGCGCCATCGCCTTGCGCGCCGCCAGGGCGCACTGGGAGATGGCGCGATCGCGCGAGGTATGGAGCATGGCGAGTTTCTCCAGCACCAGCGTCTCCCCCGGCTTGAGCTCGACGCCGAACGCCTGCCCGATATACCCGGGTTCGCGAACCGTTCGACGCGGCGTCTTGACAAGCTTGCCGCCTTTGAACGCCTGCGTTCGCGCCGCCTGCGCGACATGCAGCTTCGACTGAGATGTACGCACTTCGAGACACACCCCGTCCTCGCCGACGATTTCACCCGTCAGCGGCTCCAGGTGCTGATTGTTGAATTTCCGATAAAGCTTCGCGCCCGCGTTGACAACACGCCCGTCGATGGCCGTGCGGACCGTGATGCGTGCAGACCAGTTCTCGGCGGTCAGGGTGAGCTCGATCGCACCCAGATGCATGTCGACCATCGACACCAGGCGCCGCTCCGTAAGCGTGCTCCGCCGCCCTTTGCCGTCCTCGAAGCGTATGGCCCTCGACAGCAGGCCGCTGCGGAGGTCCAGTTCTTGACGATGTGACAGGATTCTGACCTTTCGCTCATCGAACCAATCCTCGTCGGCGATGCGAAACTCGAGCGCGAGCCAATTGGGGAAGTTGACGAGGTCCTCGTTTTCGACCACCCGTCCGGCGATATCGGTCCGCAGCCGGTTGTAGCCGCCTGCCAGGTAGGTGCCGGGATAACGGATATCGTCCGCCCGCGCCCAGGGCGCTGCTCCGCGCGTCTCGAAATAGCCGTTTCCGAGGGCGCACAAGGATTCCCGGATGCCCTCGCGTGCCGGGTCGAAGTCCTCGTACGCCAACACCCAGGCAGAGGGCGGTTCGAGCGACACGCGGATGTTCGCCAAGCCGGTCACGACGGCATCGGCGCCGGCCTCCCGCAAGGCCTGCGACCGACCGCTGCGGTCGATGCCGATAACCAGGCCGAACCGGCCCATGTGTCCCGCCTCGACCTCGCCGACCGTATCCGCCACGACGACCGTTCGCAGCGGTTCCACTCCGAGCCGCCGCGCCGCCTCCAGAAGCGCATCGAGCGGCGGCTTGCCCTCGAGCTCCGGACGGATGATCTCCGACCCGTCCACATAAATATCGAACAGCGGCGCGATACCGGCGGCTTCCTGCACCGCTGCAAACTCGTTGCCGGTAGCTATCACGGCCGTTCGAATCGCCTGCGCCCGGAGCGACCGCACCAGATCGATCGCGGCTTGATCGACTTCGATGGCCCCATGCTGCTCCGAATATCGCGCAAAATATCCGCCGTCGAGGTCGAACAAGACGGCATCGTAGTCGCGCGGCAAGAGAGCGACGATGGGGCCGGCAGTGCTCATCTCGGCACTCGAATGCCGATCTCAGTGTTCTGCGGGCTCGTCGGCCTTCGTTCGGTGCACGGTGCCGTCGGGATGCTCGGGCGGGCTGTAGAGCGTGTACAGCCTGAGCGGCTGGTCGGATGAAGTGTTGATCACATTGTGTTCGACGCCCGCCGGAATCACCACCGCCACGCCATCGCTCAACGGGTGCTCTTCGCCGTTTAGCACGGCCACGCCGGTTCCGGCTTCGATGCGGATGAACTGATCGTGCTCCTCATGGGTTTCGACTCCGATTTCCTCGCGCGGCTGGAGCGTCATCAGCACCAGCTGGGTATTCCGGCCGGTATAGAGCACGCGGCGATAGTCCTGGTTTGCCAGCGTATCGCGTTCGATGTCCGTTGTGTATCCGATCATAAGTCACCTCCAAAAACGATTGCGGCAAGACGAAAATTCAATGAGCGGTCAGTCCGCCGGCTTCGAAGCGCCTCTCGCGCCTATCGTCCCGGTACGATTTTCCAAAGCTCACCGTTGGTCTCGTCGGTGACGACGTACAATCCACGGCTGCTCGAGCCCCGTTGCGAGCACGACGACGTCGAAGGCGACATTGGATTGGACGGCGCACGCGCGGGTCTGACCGGGAAACGCCGGGCGCTGGTCCGGCGCGTTCGGCGCGCGTGTCTCGAACGGCGGACAGGCGCCTGTCCCGCCGGACGTCTGCGCCCCGCCGCTGCCCGCACAGACCATCAGAACGAATATTGAGATACAGGCTACGCGGCAAGTCTGTATGGGGCGGCCCTCCTTGGCGGATGATTCCATTCTTGAGACCAGCGAGACAATAAGAAGTGCGCCGCTCGCAGGCGAAGGCCGGGCGACCGGTCCCCAGGAGGGGGCCACAAAAAACAGACGGGGCATTCCGGAGGATTATCGAGCCGCGTAAACCGGACTCCGCTTATTCGGTCTTTCGTATCCCTCTTGTTGGACGGGCCGAGGGAAAGGCTTGGGGGAAAACGAAAACAAACGCGGTCCGGTATCTTTTTGACCCATCCGAAGATGACTCTCGCCCCCATGCCCCGTCCCACGGCCCAAATGGCGTTTTCGTGCCGTTTACTCGTGGCAGGACTAGGCCTTATTCGGCGATCCTTCCCAGGCTTCGGATTCCTTTGCGGTCAGTGCGATCGCGATACAGCTCCAACCGTTCATGATCAGTTCGATTGCGACGAAAAGGCCGATGACCCAAAGTCCTGAAACCGGCCATTTCGCCACGATCATGACGCCCAGCAGTATTTCGAGCATGGCGCTTGCAAGCGGCCAAACCCAGCTTTTGAGCCCGCGGAGTTGAAGGGCCATAACCATCCGCGCGATACCGATGCCGATCAGCGCTCCGCCAAGGACCAAGGTAAGAAGGGTTGATGCGGCCACAGGGTTGTTAATGATGGTTATACCCGCAAGCAAATAGAGGATGCCGATGAGTACGGACAGAATGATGCTTTTCCATCCCGTGGCCTTGACGGCATGAAATATCTGGAAGCTTCCGCCAATGAGCAACAGGACTCCGAAATAAACCATGCTGGCCACGGTCAAGAAAAACGTCATGCCCAGCCCGATCGTACCGAGAATGATCAATACGATTCCCAGGGCCAGGAGCCAACCCCAATTCTGTCTGAGTTCGCCGAAGAAAACGTCCGGGCCGCCCGCGCCGGTCAATCGTTCCATATATGACATGACGAAGTCCTCTTTGTCAGATGCAGACAGGGTTTGACCGCAGCGTCGGGCGCTTCGTTCGCTTTCTCGGCAGGCATGTCAGGATCGGGCGATTACTTCAGTTCTTCGATCGCCAGCCGGTGGTAACGGTGCGCGAAATCGAACGGTACGCGGCGAACGACGTTCATCGCGCGTGCCGCGTCGGTGTCGCCGGGTGCATAGATCAGCAAAAATGCGGAGCCTTGCCGGGCCGCATCCAGATGGGCTTGCACCGCATCGTCGCTCCAGCCCAATCGCGCGAGAAAGCCCGTGTTTTCCGCAAGATTACGCTGCGCGGCGGCAGCCACTTCTTCGCACGTATAAAGCTGGCAATCCGCCTGCTCATAACCGCCGGTTAGGAGATCTTGCTGTACCCGCTGTGCGTCCTCCCGTTTCGGGAACGCGACGACCAGGTAGCCGACAGGATAAAAAATGCCGAAGTCCGTGGTCTTAGGGGGCGTGCGCGGTTCTTGATTGCTCATGATTCATGCTCCTTTGACGTGACATCGTTAGTCCTTTAGACAGCTGGATTAGGCAATTTGACTGCGAATACTAAAGCCGCGTTTGTTCCCGCCGTTGGCGCCGCCAGGGTGGGTTATTCCAAATCGCTTTCAATAAAGCATTAATTTTTGTAGGTGAGTTAGCCCGCGAGGCCGTAGCCCACCGAGCGATCCCGAATCGGTGGGTTACGCTTCGCTAACCCACCCTACGATTAATGTTCACTCGAATGCCGAATGGAATTAGGGCTTCGCGGCCTAACCCACCTGCAAAATCAATTCCTCATTGACAGCGATCCGGAATATCAAGGTCCGCGGTTCTTTCTGGATCTCATCCGGAACCTTGCGTACCACGCGTCGGATTCCGCTCCTCGATGAAACGTTTCGTTACCCGATCGCGGGACATGTTTCTCCGATATCCCACGAGGCGTACCCGAAACGCCCACAACCAAGGCATGGATGTGAAAAGGGAGCACCGACGATAGCCAGTCCGTCACCGAATCGTTACGAAATCCTAATAGACCTGTAATGCGCCGCCGATTAAATGGCCGCGCTTCTGAACAAATGTCGGGCCTCGACCACCTGGTAACCGTCGAGTTCGCCGATTGGAAAGGGGCCGCTTGCGGCCCTTTTATTTTCTTTCCAACCCGGAGCTCATTGTGAACATGACACCAGTCAAATCCCTGCTTTTCGCCGCCGCTTGCGCCGTCGCACTCGGCCAAACCGCCAGTGCCGCACCGGAGCACAATAACGCCCACGGTTACGGCAAGTTCGAGTTCGCCCTGATCGGCGACGTGCCGTATGCCCCGGCCGATTTTTGGAAGCTCGATAACGTGATCGCGGAAATCAATGCGAACCATAAATTGAAATGGGTTCTGCATGCCGGCGACATCAAGAACGGTTCCACCCTGTGCTCGGACGAAGTGTTCGAGGATCGGCTGCAACGCTTCCGGCGTTTCGAGATTCCCTTCGTTTTGACCCCCGGTGACAATGAATGGACGGATTGCCATCGCGCCAACAATGGCTCCTATCAGCCTTTGGAACGGCTGGCCAAGCTGCGAGAAATGTTCTATCCGGTGCCCGGTCAGACGCTGGGCGAGAAAACCATGACGGTGGAAACCCAGGCCGCCGATCCGAGCTATCCGGAATTCGTCGAGAACACGCGCTGGATGGAACAGCACGTCATGTTCGCGACAGTGCACATCGTCGGCAGCAATAACGGCCTGGCGCCGTTCGCCGCCCGCACCCCGGCCGACGACGAGGAAGTCGCTCGCCGCATCGAGGCGGCCCGCGCCTGGATCAGCGAGACCTTCGCGAAAGCCGAGGCGGAAGACGCACGCGGCGTGCTGCTTCTGTTTCAAGCCAATCCCGGTTTCGAGCTGGCCAAGGGCAGCGCGGGGCGGCGCGGTTTCGAGGAAATTCTCGCCGACATGGAAGCGGAAGCGATCAAGTTCGAGAAGCCGGTCGTTTTCGCTCACGGCGACTCGCATTATTACCGTGTGGACAAGCCCATGATGGGCAGTAACAGCAAGCGGCGCATCGAGAACGCGACGCGCGTGGAAACCTTCGGTGCCGACGACGTGCACTGGCTGCGGGTCGTCGTCGATCCGAATTCGGCGGACGTCTTCTCGGTTCATCAGGAAATCGTCGAAAAGAACCTGGAACAGCATCCGTTGCCCTAGAGCATTTTCCGATTCGGTGCCAGAGAGCCCGATATGTAGGTCGGCAATCCCTTGCCGAACCGATAAGTCGGCAAAGGATTGCCGACCTACGTTCTTCCCGCCCGACACGAAGCCGTACACCGGGATGAAAAACGTTCTAATCGGCCGACGAAACACCCTGCGAGAAGTTCCGGGGGTACGTTTTAGCCGGTGAAAGGACCGCTTTCGCGGTCCTTTCTTTTGCTCGCTTGCACGGGCGAAATTGCAGACATTCCGGCAGTATCCCAAGAGCTCAACTCTTTCCAGCATTCGTAGGTCGGCAATCCTTTGCCGACGCACCCGTTGGCCCAACTGTGCCGTCGGGAAGGGCGACTTCGGCGTTTGCGATTGGAAGGGTCGCGACTAAAGCGACCGTTTGCGATTGGAAGGGGCGTCCTGGCGCTCCCAGGACGGCCGTTTGCGATTGGGAAGGATTCCCGACCTACTCGCGAGTTCCCCTACAGTCGTCGGGGTCGCCAAACTGTAACCAGATCTACTCACACCCGTCATTTTTGAATTCGAGAATTAGCCACACGGATGCCCCGCAACGAAATCCGCACCATCGATTCCGATGGGGATGGACGGTCGTGGCGGGAGAACGCTTGGAACACGCTTCTCGACTAATGGCAACGCAAAATAACGGAGATCACATGACAACTCGTGACGACCATATCGACTTGATCCGCGACCTCGCGGCCGCCGATGCCAGGAAAGAACTCGACCCCAACTGGACGCTCAGCCGCCGCGGTTTCATCAAGAGCGGTATCGCCGCTGCAGCCGCTGTCGCCATGCCTTACAGCATTCTCGGTTCGGGGCAGGCCCGCGCCGAAAACATTCCCTTCAGTCCCGATTACGGCCCGCTCTCGCCGGTATTTGACGAAGCTACCGGCTTGCCGCTGCTGAATCTGCCGGAAGGCTTCAGGTACTGGTCGTACGGCTGGACCGGCGACATCATGGACGACGGCATTCCCACCCCGAGCAATCACGACGGCATGGCCGTGGTTGCCGCCAATCACGGCCGCTACGTGCTGGTGCGCAACCACGAGAAAGGCGGCGTGACCGGCTCCTTCGCGGCTCCCGAACTGACTTACGACCCTGCTTGCGACGGCGGCACGACCAATCTCATCTTCGCCCCGAATTCGCGTGGTAACAAATGGGCGTCGAGTCGGGCCTCGATTTCCGGCACCATCCGCAACTGCGCCGGCGGCCCCACGCCCTGGAATTCGTGGATCAGCTGCGAGGAAACCACCAACGGCCTGCACACCAACCCCGCCTACACCAAGCAGCACGGTTACTGCTTCGACGTTCCCGCCGTGGGCGAAGCCAAACCCATCGCGCTGGTCGACATGGGCTGCTTCAGCCACGAAGCCGTTGCGGTCGATCCGGCCACCGGCATCATCTACGAGACCGAGGACAGCACGCCGTCCGGTTTCTACCGCTTCATTCCCAACGTGCCGGGCAAGCCGGCCATGGGCGGCAAGCTGCAGATGATGAAACTTGTTGTTGCTCCCAATGCCACCCGCACCATCAATGGCGTTTCTTACCCCTACTATGACACCGGCGTCGCCCAGCCTGCGGGTGCAACATGGGATGTCGAGTGGGTGGATATCGAGGAGCCGAACAAGCCCTTCATCACCGGCACCACGTACGGCGGCGTGGTTTCCCAGGGCATCATGCAGGGCGCCGCGAGCCTGCGCCGCGGCGAAGGCGTGTGGTACGGCAACGGCATCATCTACGTCTGCTCGACCAGCGGCGGTGTCGCGGGCCGCGGCCAGATCTTCGCCCACGACCCGGTCAACGAAACCTTCAGCCTGGTTTACGAATCGGCCGATCGCAACGTGTTGGACAACCCGGACAACATTGCCTGGAGTCCGCGCGGCAGCCTGATCCTCTGCGAAGACGGCAGCAACGCCGTCTCGCGCATGCACGGCCTGACCATCGACGGAAAGATCTTCCCGTTCTGCGAAAACAACATGGATTTCAGAGCCGAGGGCATGGGCTCGATTTCGCGTAACGGTGTCACCTACGACAGAAACCAGCGCGGTGCGGAGTTCGCGGGCGCGACCTTCCAGGACGAGTGGCTGTTTGTCAATATCCAGGCCAATCCGGGCATTACCTTTGCCATCACCGGGCCGTGGAGCAACGGCGCGCTGTAAAACAGCGCGGCGACGATTTGTGGATTGCCCTCACAGGGCGATGTCAAGCAGGGAAGACGGCGAGGGATACGCCGGCTCCAACGGTTGGAGCTACGTCATTTCCCCGGGCGTTCGCGAAGAACGTCTTGGGGACGACAGGGACCGATCACGTCAATGTGCTTCTGACACGGGCGGCACAACCCTGAACGGCGTTTGATCATTCTCTCGTAACGCGCGCCTGCTAGCGTGCGCGGACTTCGTTCGAGATTTATTAACCCGGCCTATAAATATAGGCCGGGTTAATCCGGGGCAGGGATGCCCCGGCGCGGCGACAAGCCGCGTGAGCCCAGGCCGGGCGTGTACCGGCCTGGGCGGCGGCCCGAAATACCAGGAGGGTATTTACGGGCCTGATTAATAATTTTTTTGAGGTACACATGGGCATAGGCGTTTGGGAATTGTTGCTGGTTTTTATGATCGTCCTTCTGATTTTCGGCACTAAGAAGCTGCGGACCATAGGCGGCGATCTCGGCGGGGCGATTCGGAGTTTCAGAAAATCCATGAACGAAGCCGAGGACGACAAGTCTCCCGTTGGCGAACGCGATGCGGAATTCGGGCAAACTTCGCCGTCCGACGTCGCAAGCCCGAAGGCCTAATCTCTCTTCTACTGCCCGTCGTTATGTTCGAGATCGGCTTTTGGGAAATGGTGCTCGTGGGCGCTGTCAGCCTGCTGGTCCTGGGGCCCGAGCGGTTGCCACGCGTGGCCCGCAAGACGGCACTGTGGGTTCGGAAGGCAAAGTCCGCCATAGGGTCGGTCAAGGCGGATATCGATCGCGAACTGGAACTCGAAGAGATCAGGCAGTCATTGAAGGTGAAAGCCGGCAGGCGTATCTCTCTCTTGGAAGAGACGCCGTCATCCCGCGCGAAGCGGACGGGCTCCGAGCCGGAAACGGACGCCTCCACAATCGGTAACGGTGGTAGAAATGCGGAACCGGAAGCCTGACATCGAGTCCGAGAGTCTTGGCGAAATGGGCTGGATGAGCCATCTGGTCGAGCTGAGGAATCGATTGCTCAGATCCGTCCTCGCCGTGCTGCTGCTTTTTCTTGGATTGGTTTATTTTTCCAACCCCATCTATTCCTGTCTGGCCGAACCGCTGATGCGGCATTTGCCGGCGGGCTCGCAGATGATCGCCATCGAGGTGGCCTCGCCGTTTCTGACGCCTTTCAAGCTGACCTTGGCGGTGGCGGTGTTCCTCGCCGTGCCGTTCATCCTCTACCAAGCCTGGGCCTTCGTCGCGCCCGGCCTTTATCGTCATGAAAGACGCGTGTTCATCCCGCTCTTGCTGGCCAGTACGATCTTGTTCTACGTCGGTATCGCATTCGCCTATTTCGCGGTCTTTCCGGTGATATTCGGCTTCATGGCCGCTGCCGCCCCGCAGGGAGTCGCCGTCATGACCGATATTTCCCATTATCTGGATTTCGTGCTGTCTCTCTTGCTGGCCTTCGGCGCCGTGTTCGAGGTTCCGATATTGACCTTGCTCCTGGTCAAGAGCGGTGCAGTCGATTACCGCGACCTGAAAGAAAAACGCCCGTACGCCATCGTGGCGGCGTTCGTCGTCGGCGCTGTTCTGACGCCGCCCGACGTCATCTCGCAAACTCTCATGGCCGTGCCGATTTGGCTGTTGTTCGAGGTCGGCGTGGTCCTCGCGTACTTTTCCACCGCGAAATCCTCGCAAGACGCGGAAACGCCGGCCACTCAGGATATCGGCTAGAGCATTTTCATATCTACTGTACGGGCACTCGCGCGTAGGTCGGGAATCCCTTTCCAATCGCAAACGATCGGTTCGGGAGCACCGAACCGATCCTTCCAGGAGCGCCGAAGCCGCCCTTCCCGACGGTGCAGTTGGGCCAACGGGTGCGTCGGCAAAGGATTGCCGACCTACGAATGCTCCACGGCGATTCCTCAGAAGTTTGCCATTTTGCGACTCAAGGTGTCGTAGGTCGGCAATCCTTTGCCGACGCTGGGCCGGGAAGGGATTCCCGATCTACGACGCCTTGGCCGAACGATCATGTGCATATCCCAACATAACGATCGCCGATCCTGTCACTCGCTCGGCCTTCCCCCTGACCGCACCTCGGAAATCCCGCGTCCGACATCCACATGTCATCAAACATTCATTAGCCGGTCATGATGGTCGGCTAAGTTACGCCCGACCCGCAGTGAATGTGCCGGCAACCGCATCGGAATATCCGCGGCTTATTCCTGCGTGGTGACCAATTCCAACAAGAACTCTGGAGTATTCGATGAAAGGTGAGCGACATCCGAAAAACGACGTGACCATGAATCCGTCGGGCAACGAATCCATTCGCGACGTGATCGAGCGTACCGACTTGGGGCGTCGGCATTTCATGCAAACGACGATCAGCGCGTCTGTTCTGGCTGCTATCGGCGGCGTCAACATGAAGAGCATCATTGGCGCTGTGGAAGCCGCGCCGCTGCCCGCCGGCAACGGCTTCGCCGGGATCGGTTTCGAGAGCGTACCGCCCAGCCTGGCGCCGGTCGCCGATAAAGTAACGGTCCCGGCAGGATATACGGTGGAAGTACTGGCGTCCTGGGGAGATCCAATCATGAAGCGCGCGCCGGCTTGGGACGAAGACGCCAGCCAGGATGCCGCCGCTCAGGAAAAGCAGTTCGGCATGCATAACGACGGCATGCACTACTTTCCAATTTCCTCGCACGGCATCGGTCATGGAAGGAATCCGGTGCGCGGCTTGTTGTGCGTCAATCACGAATACACTCACGAAGAAATTCTGCACGGCGCGGAAGGTTTGGCCGGCGGCGCCGGCGTCACCATCGCGAAGGTGCGCAAATCCCAGGCCGGCCATGGCATATCGGTGGTCGAAGTACGCAAGAACCGCGGAAAATGGCAGGTCATCAGTACCTCACCCTTCGGCCGCCGCATCACCGGCAACACCCGGATGAAAATATCCGGTCCCGCAGCCGGGCATGACTTGATGAAGTCGAAGAAATTCGACATCCAGCCGACGGGCTCGGTCGAAATCGGCGTCAACGACGGCCATCATTGCCACGGAACGCTCAACAACTGCGCACACGGTTACACCCCCTGGGGCACCTATCTGACCTGCGAAGAAAACTGGAACGGCTACTTCGGGTGGAACAGCGGCGAAAGCGTCGATGCGGCCGATCCGAACCGCGCAGCAATTCTCAACGATCAGGCCCGTTATGGCATCGTGGCCGGCGGCTTCGGCTATCGCTGGCATGAAGCCGACCCGCGGTTTAATGCAGCCACCAACCCGCTGGAGCCCTATTTGTTCGGCTGGGTGGTGGAAATCGATCCTTTCGATCCCGAGAGCAAGCCGGTCAAGCGCACGGCCATGGGCCGATTCAAGCACGAGAGCGCTCAGGTAGCCGTGGATGGCAACAGCCGGGTCGCCTTTTACATGGGCGACGACGAACGCAACGAATACATCTATAAATTCGTTGCCGCCAAACGGTTCAATCGCCACAAACGCGCCGACAATCGCAACCTGCTGGACAAAGGAACGCTCTACGTCGCCAGGTTCACCGACATGCCTGGCACCGGCGCGCAAACCTATCGCGGCGAATGGATCGCACTGGAGCCGGATACGACGTCCGTGATTCCCAATGGCGCGGGCGGATACTACACGCTGCGCGAGTTGCCGCAGTTTGCCGGCGCGGACGACACGGAAGTGCAGGCCCTGATCCTGATCAAGACCCGTCAGGCCGCCGACGCGGTCGGCGCCACCATGATGGACCGCCCGGAATGGACCGCACTGCGCACTTATTACGATCCCGAGTTTTCGTTCAAAGGTTACTCGGTCTACAACGACCAGCGTCCGCTGGAAATCTATTGCACCTTGACCAACAACAACCGCCGCGGCGGTGGCGGCAGCACGCCGGCGACCTCGTCCAACAAGGCCGACGGCACGACGACGGCCGCCAGCGCGCGTCCGCCGGTGGATATGGCCAACCCGCGCCCGGACAACGACTACGGTCACATCATCCGCTGGCGCGAGGACGGCAATGTCGTCACCGCGACCGGCTTCGAGTGGGACATCTTCATGCTCTGCGGCGATTCGATCACCGCCAAGACTCTGGGGGCGAATTATCAGTCCGGCAATCTGGTGAACGGCGCCGCCGGCACCGGTCCGTACTATGAGGGCGACATTGTCGACGCACCGGCGGGCTCCGCCGATTTCGGAGCGCCGGACGGCCTGTGGTTCGACCAGTTCGGACGGCTGTGGATACAGACCGACCAGGCCGGCGATGCGAGCGGCGATTGGGTCAACATCGGTGCCAACATCATGGCCTGCGCGGACCCCAACACCAAGGAAGTGCGCCGCTTCCTGACCGGACCCCACAAGTGCGAAGTCACCGGCGTCACCAGCACGCCCGACGGCAAGACCCTATTCGTCGGCGTCCAGCATCCCGGCGAGGATTCGCCCGCGTCTAACCCGACGCAGTACAGCAACTGGCCGCAAAGCCAGTTCACCGTCAACAGCGCCGGCCAGCCCTTGCCCAACACGCCGGGCCTGAGCCGTCCGCGTTCCTCCGTCCTGGTCATCACCAAGGACGATGGCGGCATCATCGGTTCGTAGGATCCGTGCGTTCAGCGGCGGGGCGGGCATGCCCCGCCGCGACACATAGTCATGCCGGATTCTTATTGCATTCGGCATTCGAATGAACATGAATCGTAGGGTGGGTTAGCGAAGCGTAACCCACCGACCCTTCGACTTGGCTCAGGACAGGTCCGAGGTCGCTCAGTGGGTTACGGCCTCGCCGCCTAACCCACTCTTACAAAAATTGATTCCTGATTGAAAGCGATTTGGAATTAGTAACGGCTGAAAACAAGGTTTCGTTCATGTTTCCGGTGCAGCGTGGGTTAGATGCGCGGAGAGTCACGCAGCCGCAGTATTCTTCCGCACCAGCAGTTTGCGGAAATTGGTCAGCGAGGCCAGATGCAGGAAAACCCAGCCGAGTTCGCCCGCCGTGTGAAGCTCGTGCAGTTTCTCGATCGTCAACCGATTCAATGCCGTTTCATCGACGATCCAAAAGCCCGACAGCCCGAAGCTCTGCCCGGCCGACGTGGTGGCCGCCGCCTGCGTCTCGATCAGCAGATTCCAGTCGGCAAGTTTTTGACCGAACCGCGCGGTTCGCTTGGCCTGTTGATGGTAGTCCTGGAGGAAATCCATGGTTTCTCGCAGATAAGCAGAAGGCTTTCCGCCGACGAACAGCGGCTCTCCTTCCGCTTCCACACTCAACCAGGCGCAGGTTTCGTCCACGCAGACCACGTGCTGCGGTTCGGGATCAACGCCGCTTTCCGCCAGAATGAAAGGGTATCGGCGAACGAAGGCCGGCACGTAATCCGCCGTCCAGTGTCCGTGTCCGTCGATGAAAAGATTTTCCTCCCGTTCGAATCCAAGCACGGCCACTGGAACCCAACCGTCATTGCCCGCCTTGGCGAAACCGATCGGGTAGTCCTTGCAGGCTTCGGCGAATTCCGCCGCGAGGAGCGGAACCCAATGGCTCTTTGCCGCGAAACGATGGTCGTTGGCGGCGCCGATTCTTAACGACTGATGCCTTTCGGCATTCAAAGCGACGATGTTTCGATAAAAGAGCAGTCCGGTCGGTTCTGAGCGTGATTTGCTTGTTTCCGCAGTCATTTCGGGTTTTGAAAAAACAATCGTTGCCGAGTATGTAAAAGTCTATCGGGCGTCGCCGATCGCAAGGCTTTTCCTGAATGCGCCCCTTGCCGTCAACCGTGTCAGGCCGCAGCTTAAAAAACCACAAGGCGGTCGGCCGTAGAGCGGCGCCGGACGATCTTTCGTTGACACCGACATCCGCGCCCTTGAGTCCGTTGATGGACCCGTGTCGGAGAAACGGTAGCGGTGTTTTGTGACGACCGTTTGAAGATCATGTGACAGTTTCCGAAACACAAGCGCGTTCGGACGCGGCATGCCGAGTCCCGCTCTCCAAAGCTGACACCGAGATCTTGTTCCAGAACGGACGAATGCGATCTGGGACTGGCATGCAACAAATCTGAAACATTCGATTGTTACAGTTTGGAGCACGTTGACGCCCGAGGAGTCCTTCACGAAGAAACCTCGGCACTTTTGGGGATCATCATTCTGGCCGATATGAAACTCGGATTTCTCATGCCACCGGTGGACATGAAGTTGCTCTTCGCGTCCTACCGGTTTGGCGAGCCCTTGCCGTAATGTCCCATCGCCGAGGAATGAAATGGATACAAGCGTAGCCCTTTACTGGCTGGGCGCGGCTGTCGCTGCGGCGGCGCTGCCGAAATTGAAACTGAGACTGGATCTGTCGAGGGCCAAGCACCCCTCCCTGGCGGGGCATTCCAATCTATCCCGCCGCATCGCCAAACTGGTGCCGTTCTACGAATACGACGAGGAACATTTTTTTCGCTGCGATGGCGCTCCGGAAGAAATCGCCGCACAACGGCGCGCCGGATTCATGCGGCTTGCGGAGTTCTTGCGCAAGCGGTCTCCGCGTACGCTCGAGCTCAACGAGTCGGCGGCGGACGGCATCTCGGATTTGCAGTTCACCTCCGCCTATCGCGTACCCTTCCAGTTCAGGCGCTTGGTCCGCGAATACCTCAAAACCGGCGCTTTCGTTCAATCGTCTTCGGGAGTCACCCTCACCGACCCGGACGGCAACGTCTCCTACGATCTCGCGGGGTCTTACGGCGTCAACGTGTTCGGTTACGACTTTTACAAGGAGTGCCTGCAGCGGGCCGGCGAGCGAGTGCACGAGCTGGGACCTGTACTGGGCCTTTATCATCCGGTGATCGTCAGCAACGTGGAGCGGCTGAAACTCATCTCGGGACTCGACGAAGTGTCGTTCCACATGTCCGGCACCGAAGCGGTGATGCAGGCGGTGCGGCTGGCGCGATACCACACCGGGCGAGCTTATGTGGTGCGCTTCTGCGGTGCCTATCACGGCTGGTGGGGCGACGTGCAGCCCGGGGTCGGCAACCCGGTGCCGGCGCACGAAACCTACACGCTGAAAGACATGGACGACGATACGCTGCGCGTGCTTCGCAAGCGCCGGGACATCGCCTGCGTACTGGTGAATCCTTTGCAGGCGCTGCATCCGAATGCGAGCGCTCCGGGCGATGGAACCCTGATCGACAGCAGCCGATCCGCCGGTTTCGATCGGGCGGCTTACACGGACTGGTTGAAGCGGCTACGCACGGTGTGCAGTGAAAGGGGCATCGTCCTGATCTTCGACGAGGTGTTTACCGGCTTCCGCCTGGTGCCGGGCGGCGCTCAGGAATATTTCGGCGTTCAGGCCGACATGGTCACCTACGGCAAGACTTTGGGCGGCGGCCTGCCCGTCGGCGTCGTATGCGGTCGCAAGGACTTGATGAAGCGTTTTCGCGACGACCGACCTACGGATATCTGCTTTGCCAGGGGCACATTCAATTCCCATCCTTACGTGATGGCGGCGATGAATGAATTCCTGAATTGTCTCGACAAACCCGAGATCCGGAATCTCTATCGGGACCTGGATTCCGTGTGGAATGCCAGGGCCGAGCAGTTGAATCAAAGGCTTCGCGACCAGGACCTGCCGGTACGGGTGGCCAATCTGGCGTCCATCTGGACTGTTTTCTATACCCGGCCCTCCCGCTACAACTGGATGTTTCAATATTACCTGCGTGCGCAGGATCTGACCCTGAGCTGGGTAGGAACCGGCCGGCTCATCTTCAGCCTCAATTACACCGAATCCGATTTCAAAACCGTGGCGGAGCGCTTCGTGACCGCGGCCGAGAAGATGAGGCAGGACGGATGGTGGTGGTACGAGGGGGGATTGTCCAACAAGGCCATAAGACGACAGGTGCTTCGCGAGATGCTTGCCAAGCGTTTCCGGTTAGTAGGTTCCGAGTACCGTCAAAACCGAGAAGGCTAGGATTAAGCGCGAGCTTCCGTTTCCTCGCTGGTTCTACACGCATCTGTGGGTGACAAATGCTGAACGAGTCCGGATACGTATGCTCAGAGTTTGTTGATTGTATCGGTTTGAAAGGGCTGGCCGCTTTCCGTCGCGGCCTTCATAAAATGAATTTGGAACCCTGGCGGAGCTCAAGCGTGCTGTTCCGATTCCTCTTTTTCAGATGTCATGGGATCGATGAGCTGTCCTCGGAGCAGGCAAATAGGGGATTTGTAGTACAGCTTGATGTCGTGAAACGGATCGGTAAGGATTTTGGCCAACCAAACCAGCCCGGTTTGGACGTCTCTCAGGAAGAACAGTTGCACGGTTCGGAACAGCAGGCCGCCGATTCCGATCGCGAGCCATAACAAGCCCAGGTGGTGCATGAAGCTACTGTCGGTGGAGTTGGAGTCGAAAAGCCCGAACAGCGTTGGATCCAGGTAAAGAGCGATCGGAGAGAGTGCCCAGATAGCCATGAGGACCACCTTCCGCCTTAGGTTATAGCCGACCTTCACCTGTTCCTTGTACTCGTGGGTCGCCTGATTGACGACGTCATATCCTTTCGGCTCGAAGAAGAAGTGACCGGTTTGACGGGTGAGCATTGCGAACAGCCACCCGATCAGCGCCGCGGCGACCGGATCGGTGAACACCAAGGCGTAAGCCAATACGAAACTCAGCGCGCTGACGAAATGCAGCGACTGGTTTATCCGGCTGTGATGATAGTAACGGTGATCGTCCCAACGTTGTATTTCCAGAGCTTTAAGAAAACCGTGCATAGATCCTCCGATGAATAGCGCAAAAAAAAGCACGGTGTGTCCGTGCGTGAAGCGTACGAACAGCGCCGTGCGGACAGGAGAGAAAGAGACAAAGCAAAAAGTCCGAAACCCAAAGAATCAACGAGCATCCCTGCTGCCACAGCACTTCAAGGCGGCTGACCATTCGATGCCAATCCATCCATTAAGGATAAGATTCGAGTGTTACAGAGTTAATGCAATTTCCTGACTGAACGATGACAGCCGGATGACTCGCATGATTCCGTAGTTATTGCTTTGGCACAAAGAAGCGATCTTCGACAAATGCAGTCCGTAGGATGTGCCGACCATCGGGAAGCGCCCTTCGACCGGGCTCAGGACAGGCATCGCTCGCGACTGCCGGAACAATAATGCGTGTCCTGTGGCTTTTGGAGATGAGCACCGATAGTACAAAGCCCTACAAACAATGACCTTACGCTCCCTAATCGCGCAAATTACCCAACAGGACGATGTCAATTTTTTGCTGACCAATCGCATTCCGCGCCAATTTCTCACGCGGTTCATGGGTTGGTTCAGCCAAATCGAGCATCCTCTGGTCTGTCGTCTATCCATTGCCTTGTGGCGGCTGTTTGCCCAAGTCGACCTGAGCGACGCCAAGAAAACGAAGTTCCGCAGCATGCACGAATGCTTCACCCGCGAACTTAAGGAAGGCGCCCGTCCCGTCGACGATGATCCCGGCGTTCTGGTCAGTCCGTGCGACGCCATCATAGGGGCACATGGCGATATCGAAGGCACGACGCTGTTTCAGGCCAAAGGCATCCCGTACGCCCTGAACGAACTGGTTTGTGATGGGGAATTGGCAAGCCATTACCGTAATGGCTATTACGTGACCTTACGGCTCACTTCCGGCATGTACCACCGGTTCCACGCGCCGTATGACTGCGAGATCGATCAGGTTACCTACATTTCGGGAGACACCTGGAATGTCAATCCGGTTGCCCTCAGGCGAATACCGGGTCTTTTTTGCAAGAACGAGCGCGCCGTACTGCGGACGCGGTTGAGCCCCGGCAACCACCTAATCGCTTTGGTGCCCGTTGCCGCTGTGCTAGTGGCCAGCATACGGCTTCATTTCCTGGATGTTCTGCTGCACCTCAGGTACCGCGGCCCTAACGTGATTCCATGCAAAGCGCCATTTCGTAAAGGTGACGAACTAGGGTGGTTTCAGCATGGTTCGACGATCATCGTTTTGGCGCCCAACGGGTTCAAGCTCTGCCCTCAGCTGGAACAGGGCACCGCCATCCGCATGGGGCGACGACTGCTGATGCTTCCGTTATGGAAACTCTGAATAAGTCGATTCCGCTCATGGTTCGACAGGCTCACCATGAACGGAATCAATCCGTTTCCGTTCGTCCTGAGCCTGTCGAAGGACTTACTAAGTGATAAGAAAGAAAAGTTATACCGTCACCCTGGCAGGGAATGCCGGGGTCCAGGTTACATGGATGTATCAGCCTTGCCATCCCTGGTTTCTGGATTCCGGCAATCCATGCCGGAATGACGAGCAAAGTGACATTCATTCGTTTACGTTTAGTATCGCTTCGGCAATTAAAGCGCGATTTTCGGCAAATTGCGATTAACCCAAGTCATTGATTGGACAAGGTAAGATCGGAGATGCATTCGAAAGATGATTCTGATTTAACTGCCGAAGCAATAATCAGAGCTTCCTTATCGATCAACGCTCATAGTACGCGCCGACGCCGTAATATAAAGTCTCCACAAGAGGTAACAGAATCCAGTCGTCATGAGGGAATCTCATGACCAGAAAAAAGCCCCAAATCGACAATAATGTACCGACGTATTGGGGATGGTTAAGCACTGAAAATGGGAAGGCGTTGCACCACTGGATTTCATAACCGAACTTGTTGCCGTAGAACACTCCGGACCGCCCTAGGCGATAAAAGACGCCGAAATTAAATACTTGGCCGATAACAATCAACCCAATCCCCAATGACATTGGAACCAGACTGCTGGTGGGGAGTGGAATTAGGGTATTCCCTAGCAGCATGCACCAGGCAAGGAATATCCCTATTTGCAATATCTTGAATATATAAAATAACTTCTCCAGGGCGGAAATCGGCTCGCCAAAACGAACGATTGCGGGATATTTGCAGACGGCCTTAAAGGTATCAGGATGATGCCAAATCCACAGGTAGGTTATCCGTTCTATGCTTAACAATAGAGCTGCGGTCAGAAATAACCAAAGCAGCATAATCTTATTCCTTGAAAATCCAGTTAATCGAATTAAACAGAATCAGAGAACGGATCGCAACCTCGAAACGGAAAACATCAAACCTGCCGATAAAAATACGGTAATACCTATGCGTTCGGCGCGTCGAAGAATTCGGGAAAAGAGAATCCTTCACCTGGATACTCGGTGATTTTATTGTGAACGTCGGACAGCCGACGGCACATGTTCAGCGAACCGTTTGAGGCGGTAGGCCGGGGGTGGAGATCGCTTCTCGGCTGCTGAAAGTATCGACCATCCTGCCGTGCAGTTCGATTAGAGCATTTTTATACCTACTGTACGGGCATTCGCGAGTAGGTCGGGAATCCCTTCCCAATCGCAAACGGTCGCTTTAGTCGCGACCCTTCCCGACGCCGCCGTTGGGCCAAAGGGTTCGTCGGCAAGGGATTGCCGACCTACAACCATGCACCCTGTAGGTCGGGAATCCCTTCCCGACGCCACGTCCCGGCCACGCGTCTTCGTCGGCAAAGGATTGCCGACCTACGAATTGAAGCAATTCACCCGAGCCGAAGGCGCCACGACTTCCGCCAAGCCTGTTTTGCCGTACGAGCGAGATGAAAACGCTCTAATGCGGCATCGAGAACCCTTTTACGAAAAAGGTCAGGGGCATACGGTCGTCGCGTCAAGCGCCCGGTATCGGAATTCGGAATCAGCCGATGCGGCCGGTGATATAGCTTTTGGTCAAGGGATGACGCGGATGGGTAAGGACCTCGGCCGTTTCCCCCACTTCAATCAATCGTCCCAGATGGAAAAATCCGATGCGCTCCGAAACCCGCGCGGCCTGCTGTAGCGAATGGGTCACGATTACAAGGGTGAATTGACGCTTCAATTCCGCGGCCAGGTGCTCGATTTTGGCCGTCGCAATGGGATCGAACGCCGAACATGGTTCATCCGTCAGGATGATTTCGGGACGGCAGCGATGATTCGAAATCCGAGTCGATTGTCGGCGGGTTCGGAAGGCCGGACCGAGATCGCGATTCGCCGCGTGGGATGCGTTTGGAAGATCATGGAGGAAGCGGACGGCTGCCGCCGAAGGGGCTCAGTCGTCAGTTCGCGCGATGAATTTCATAGCGCCCCTCCCTCAAGCCGTTCAAGAACTCCACCCAAGGCAGGTGCCGAGTCTGGTCCATTCCTCGTATCCAGTCATTCTCGACGTATTGGATCACGACGCTCTCGGTGGCGGGGTCGATGTCGACGATGTGGAAATAAGCGCGGCACGATCGGTCGTCGCCAAGATGGTTATTCATAAGGACAACTCCTCGTTAGTTGGAAAGCTTGAACTCGGCCTCCCCGAAGCTTCGCCCGGCGATCGGGACGGTCGGGGTGAGGCCGGAGGTGCGTGGTTGGCGCAGGCGAGACGTCCCGGGGGATCATCCGCTCCGTCTGCGGGCTACCCGGCGGGTCTGCGTCAACATCTAAGGCATGATAGCCAGCGCCGCAGTCGGCATCCAGATCGAGACTTGACCTCCGTCAAACCGGCTGCTTATTTTGCAAGCACGCAAGTGGCCCGGTGGCATCGGTCTTTCATCCCAAGTGAGGCGGATGCTCTACCGCGCACCGCTAATGCCGAGGATCAGGCTGCGGCAAGGAGCACCTCCAGCCATTGGCGCGGAGTGAGTGGCGCTCGTACGGTCCCGGTGTTTCGGTTCGCGTTTATCGGCCACCATTTACACGCAACCTCGTTCTTCATCCGGCAACGAGCGATAGGCTTCGCGTCTTTCTTCTTCAAGACTCCCTTTTTACACGAGGCGTGGTTTGGAGTGCCGGGAGGCGAAAGCGAAACCGGTGACAGCGGAGCCGAACAGCCAAAAAGCTGCGGGAACGGGAACAGGTTCGGGCGCGGTACCCGGTTGACCGTTCGAGCCTGCAAACCACGCGCCGCCCGTTCCGCCGGTCAGGGCTTCGTTGAAACCGGCGACGTGGGCGGCGAAGTAATAATTGCCCTGGCCGGCGTTTTTACCGGAAAGAGCGAAATAGTGGTTTGCGTTATCGCCGTTGATCCCGGTGATGGCGAACCAGACCGGATCGTAGCGGTCTTGGCCGCCGCCTGTCCTGAGTTCAAAATCGCCGAAACCATCGGCATTGCCGGCCCCGAGGCTCCATCCGCTGGGCAACTTGAAGTTATTAGCGGTGAAACCGCCAGGGTTTAATGTGGTGTTGAATGCAAAAGTATCGATACCGTAGTTGGTACCCGCTTTCGAGTCCAGCACGGAAAGCGCGTCGACGCTGAACACGACGTCATCACTCGTCGTCGTATAGCCGTTCAGCAAAAGTCCGGCGGCATCGCTGCCGTCCCGGATGAACACGGTCAGGTAATCCGCATTGTCCGGAAACACGGATTCGGCATTGGATTGATTCAATGTCGCTTTCCAGATGGCGGCATGCCCTGCCGGGCTCAACCCAAGACCGAGCGCCAATGCAAAAACGACAGGCGGTTTTCTGACATGAGCAAGCATGATCGGTCTCCTCGACTTCTCGTTTGTAAGACTGGCGACACTGTATCTTCGCTTTCTTTCAAATGGGTTAAGTTTGTGTTACGGGTGTTCGTTTTTTCCGTTTGAAGCGACCTTCCGCGTTAGGCGTAGGTCCGGCTTAGCCGATTCTCCGGAGCAGGCTTGTCATACCGCCTTAACGTGATTCCAGTAGCGTCCCGACTTTCGGATAGTCCAGCCATTGGAAGGATTGTTTTGAACCGCGTTCATTTCACCTGCGCTAACTCGGAGTCACAAGAATGAAAACCAAACTGTTCCGTTTGAAATTTGAGGGGGCCTTGGCGAGCGGCATTCGCGCGCTCGATGCGGCGCGGACGACCTCGGTCGGTGCCGCCGCCCTGTTTGCGGGAATCCTGCCCGGCCCGGTCGCCGCAGCAGGCCCCGCGTTCGAGCCGGTCGGCAGCTATGCCACCGGTCTGACCGGCCAGACCTCGGCCGAGATCGTGGCCGTCAAGGGCGACAAGATGTACGTTTCGAATGCCGCGAACGCTTCGGTCGACATCGTAGACATCTCCGATCCGAAACAACCGGTGCGTCTCAAGCGGCTCGACCTGTCCGCGTACGGTTCCGAAGTCACCAGCGTCGCCGTCGGGAACGGGCTCGTGGCGGCGGCAGTGGAGTCGGGCACCGAACCGGGCAAAGTGGTTTTCTTTTCGCCGGGCGGTTCCAATCTGCGAGCGGTCGAGGTCGGCGCCGGCCCCGATATGGTGACTTTCACGCCGGACGGCAAGAGGGTTTTGGTCGCCAACGAGGGCGAGCCTTCGGGATATGGAGAAGGCCATGTCGATCCTGAGGGCTCGGTAAGCGTGATCGACGTACTGCCCCGCCGCAAGTTTTCGGTGAAGACGATCGGTTTCCAAGCCTTCGACCCGGATCAGCCGCGCGCCGGCGATCTGCCGCCGGGCGTGCGCATCTTTGGGTCCACGCGGCCGTCGCTCGATCTCGAGCCAGAATACATCGCGGTCGATGAAAACGGCCGGAAGGCCTGGGTGTCGCTGCAGGAAAACAACGCCATCGCGATACTCGACCTCGAAGCCCTCGAGGTGGACAAAATCGTCGACCTCGGCTTCAAGGACCACTCGCAGGCCGGCAATGGCCTCGATGCCAGCGACCGCGACAATGCCGTCAACATCAGCACCTGGCCTCAGGGGCGGGTCTACGGCATGTACCAGCCGGATGGGCTCGCCGCTTTCCGGATCGGCGGCAAGGACTATGTACTCTCCGCCAACGAGGGCGACGCCCGCGAATATCCCGGTCTCGCCGAAGAAGCCCGTGTGCGCAGCGTTACGACCAATGACTCCTTCACGGCGGCGCTGCGCGACAATGCTGCGCTGGGGCGTCTCACCGTAACCACGAAGATGCCCGCCGCCGGGTCGGATGCGGAATCGACGGTCTACGCTTTCGGCGCCCGATCGTTTTCGGTGTGGGACGGCGAAACCGGCGACCTGGTCTATGACAGCGGAGATCAGCTCGAACAGATCATCGCCGCGGAGCTGCCCGCCAACTTCAATTCCAACAACGAGGCCAACACCTTCGACGATCGCAGCGACAACAAGGGCCCCGAGCCCGAAGCCGCCGCCACCGGGGTGGTGGACGGCCGGACCTACGGGTTCATCGGCCTCGAGCGCGTGGGCGGGGTGGTCGTGGTCGATTTGGGCGATCCGGCCTCGCCGGCCATCGTCCAATACCTGCAAAACCGCGATTTTGCAGCCACGCCGGTGGGGCCGGACAGCGGCCCGGAAGTGATCGACTTCGTGCCGGCCCATAAAAGTCCGACCGGCAAGCCTCTAATCGCCGTTTCGAACGAGGTGTCCGGCACCGTAAGCTTGTGGGAACCGAAGGGCGAGTGACGGCGGGTTATTCGAAATCGCGTTCAATTAGGCATTGTTTCGTAGGGTGGGTTAGGCGCACATCAGCACTGACCGATCGCCGATCACTGTGCTTCGCGTGCGGCGTAACCCACCGAACGACCGTCAATCGGTGGGTTACGCGGAACCGAGGGGCTAACCCGCCATCGATGGGTTTCGCTTCGCTCTACCCATCCTACGATGAATGTTCACTCCAATGCCGAGTTGAATAAATACAACCTGAAAACGGAGTTTCCGGGATTCGAAAATTTGCGTAGAGCTCTATGTTTCAGAGACGGTGCGGCGGAGGCCGGAGCTCTCCGCCGCCGGTTTTTCAGGGAATCCGCACGATACGGTCTTGCCGACCGGGCGCGATTTGTACGCCCGGCTCGGCCGGATCGGAATCGGCGTCCGGATGGTTGAACCAGGCTTCGAGGGCGTCGAGGTCCTGGGCGCCTCCGAGCCGATCGGTGCCGAGCTTCAGGACGTAGAACTTGTCCCCGCCGTCGGCGAGGAAGCTGTTCACGGTGACGCGATAGTTCGCGGCCGGGTCGACGGTTTCGCCGTTAATCCGAATGCTGGCCGGGTCGACCTTGTCGCAAGGCGAACCGCTGGCCGACCACTGATAGGTGAAGCCCTTGGAGACCTGCAGGATGCGGTCGAACGCCTGGCCGGAGTCTCCGGCCGGATAGTTGAAGGCGGCCGGTGCGTTGTCGGCGCCGCAGCCGGTGAATTGCTGTTCCAGCAGAATTTCGATCTGGGCTCCGGTCAGGGTCATGGTCACCACGCTGTTGCCGAAGGGCTGCACGGTAAAGGCTTCGCCGTAGGTTACGTTGCCGTCGCCTTCGCCGGCCGTGCCGGATGCGTAACTCAGGTCGGCACGGATTCCGCCCGGATTCATGAACGCGGCTACCGCGTCGCCGAAGCCCGGAGCTTCGGTGGCTTTCAGTTGCGCGTCGGCGATGACGTCGCCCAGAGCGGACTCGCCGGCCGCATTGGCTGTGCGGGTGATATCCGCGGTGATGGAACCGATCACCCGGTTGGCGATGGGCTGGGCCAGTGCCTTGTAGCCGTCGACGACGGCCTTGATGCCGGCGTCCGGGGTGACCGTCGCGTCGGTCTGGTCCACCAGAATATTGGTGGCGCTGACTGCCGTCACGTCACGGGTTTTCCGGTCGATCGTCAGGTCGATGTCGGTCAGGATGCGTCCGATGGAATTGGCGCTGGTCACCGGGATTTCACGCCCCTCCCGGTTCGCGATCCTGCAGTTGTAGGCCTGATGGGTGTGGCCGGAAATCACCAGATCCACGGCATCGTCCAGTTGATTGACGATGGGTTTGATGGGGGTTCCGTCCAGGTTGCCGGCGCACTGGTTCATGGTCGTGGCGTTCTGGGCGACGGGCTGGGTGCCGCCCTGATGGATCAGCACGACTATGGCTTCGACCCGCTGCCGCCGCAATTTGGGAATCAGCGCGTTGACGGTATCGGCCTCGTCCTTGAATTCCAGTCCGGAGACGCCGGACGGCGTGACGATGGTGGGAGTTTCCTTGAGGGTCATGCCGATGAAGGCCACGCGGACGCCGCCGTAGTTCTTGATGACATAAGGCGGGAAAACGGGCTTGCCGGTAGCCGTGTCGACCACGTTGGCGGCCAGGAACTTGAAGTCCGCGCCGGCAAAGGAACCATCATCGGCGGTAGGCGCGCCGACCGAGGCGCCCTGGCAGGAGTTCGGATCGGTAGGATGGCAGCCGCCTTTCTGCATGCGCTTCAGCTCGTCCTTGCCTTCGTCGAACTCGTGGTTCCCGACGGCGTTGATTTCCAGCCCGGCCATGTTCATGGTCTCGATGGCGGGTTCGTCGTGGAACAGGGCGGAAACGAGGGGCGTTGCGCCGATCAGGTCGCCCGCGGAGACCACGGTGGTGTAGCGGTTCTCGCTTTTCAGCTTGGACACGTACCCGGCGATCCAGTCCACGCCGCCCGCCGGCTTGCCGCCGAAGGAGCCCGGCGATTCGAGCTGGCCGTGGAAATCGTTGAAAGCGACGATTTTGACCGTCGTGGCCGGCCCGGCGCCGGCGCAGGCGGTGCCGCCGGCCAAGATCAGCGTTACGGCACAGGCGAGTTTGTTGAGTTTCATGGTGTCATATTCCTCGGTTTGTTCCTGAGAAAGGCCGGGCGAGTCCCGGCGGACCGCCGTGTATCAAACAGCATCCGTGTTAAGGCGACCTGACAGTTGTATTACCGGGAGGTTATTAACCCGGCCTATAAATATAGGCCGGGTTAATCCGGGGCAGGGATGCCCCGGCGCGGCGACAAGCCGCGTGAGCCCAGGTCGGGCGTGTACCGGCCTGGGCGGCGGCCCGAAATACCAGGAGGGTATTTACGGGCCTGATTAATAATAAGTTCGGTCGTCGAAAGTGTAAGCAGCGAAGACCGGAGCTTGGATATCTCCGCGCGATGCCGCCCGGTGTGTCGGTCTCGGGTGAAAACTTCACAGGGCTGTAATGGTTTCGGGTGTTTAATACGGTAAACCGAACGACGCATGCGGGTTGCCGGCGGATGCCTGGACAATGAACCGCAAAAGCTGCGATCTCGTGTTCGAGTGGGATGAGGGGCTAAGTACATTCAGGGAAGTCTTGCGGCATAGGCAACCTGCAGGACAACCCCGCCAATCAAGCCAATCTGTCGAGATTCCGCAAATATTTGCGGAATGTACTTAGAGCGTTTTTCATCCCGGTGTACGGCTTCGTGTCGGGCGGGAAAAACGTAGGTCGGCAATCCCTTGCCGACAAAATCCTTTGCCGAGCCGGTACGTCGGCAAGGGATTGCCGACCTACATATCGGGCTCTCTGACACCGAATTGGAAAATGCTCTAGGAGCCGCGGGCGCCGGTTATCGGAGTCGTTCGTCAAAAGCCTTGAGATAACGGTATCGGCCGCTTGACGGCCGGGCACATAATAGGGGGCATATGGAAAAGGTCGCCATCCGTGCATATCCGGCACCGGGAATGATCTTGCTCGCCTTCGATTGGGACGAGGGGAGCCGGCGTAAGGATTTCCTGGGTTTCGCCGCCAGGCGCACACCCGGATTTCGCGATCCCGCGACGCGCCGGTACGCCCCTTCCAGCTGGCTTCTGAACCGCATCGACTTCAACGGTCCGGCCGACCCGGAACAGCCCGATTTTCCCAGCAACGAAGCGCCGATCCAGAAGTTTCTGTGGTGGGACGCACGAATCGGCGATGAAGACCGGGCGGCCGCGAGCGCCGGACGCAATCCGGTTTTTCGATATGAGGTTTTCCCGGTGATCGGCACGCCGGGGAATCTCCAGCCGCTTGCGGAAGCAACGGGAACGCTCGATGTCACGCTGCCGGCAGAAGTCGAACACGACATCGGCACCTGGTTCAACCGTGCGGTGCTGAGCTCCCAGGGTTTCATGCGGAAGCTGCGCGGCATGGGGCTGGAGCTCGACGACAAACCCAGCGCGGAGCAGGCGCGCGAATTGCGCCGATGGCTGGCCAACGGTCTGGACGGCGTGGTCCCGGCATTTCTCAGGCAGGCGAGGGAGGCGGTCGGGGCGATCTATCATCTGACCGACGAACTGTTCATCGTTCCGGCGCTGGACACCTTCAGCCGGAATCATCCCCTGGCGCTGGTCTACGATGCGAAGAAAACGGGATCAGCCGGCGGCAACGCCGTTTCGCCCAATCAGCCGGCGGTGGACTTGCTGAAGGACCGGGTGGCGTTTTTCCCCCGCGACAAGGCCGCCATCATGCACAACAAATACCTGGTGTCGGGCCGCGGGTTCGCCGGTCGCCGCCCGTCGGCGGGGCGGGTCGTGTGCGGTTCCGCCAACTACACCACGGGGGCTTTGTCGACCCAGGCGAATTTGATGCACACCTTCGATTCGTCCGCCTTGGCCGAATTGTATTTCGACCGCTTCAAGCGGCTCAAAGACAATCCGCCTTTGTCATCCCTGGCGCGGAATGCCCGCTGGTCGAGTCCGATTACGGTGGGCGATGCCGGGGTGCGGGTTTTCTTTTCGCCGGAAGCGAGTTCCCAGCGCGAATCCATCGACACCATCGTCGAAGTCATTCATCGGGCCAGGAGTTCGGTGCTTTTCTGCCTGTTCACGCCGACCGATGCCGAGCTTCGCGACGCCTGTTTCATGGCGGGGGACAACGGCAAGATGATGTTCGGACTGGTCAACCGGATCGCCAGGCCGAAAACGGACGAGGCCGTCCGCGTGGACCAGATCGCCGCGCTCGAACTCTACCACCGCTCCCGCCAGGGTCGCGACGTGATCGGCGCGGAGCGTTTCCGCCGGTCGGATACCCCGGAGGGCTTCGATACCGAACTCATGCTGTTTCCGGGGGAAGCGCCGCCGCCGTTCCCGCCGGTCATCATCCATCACAAGTTCATCGTGATCGACGGCGAAACGCCTCAGCCGGTGATCTACTCCGGTTCGGCCAACATGAGCAACAACTCGCTGCACCGGAACGACGAAAACCTGCTGGAAATCCGGGGCTCCCGCCGCATCGCGGCGATCTATCTCGCGGAGTTCTTCCGCCTGTACGAACACTACCGGGCCCGCGCCGCGTATTACCGCGACCGGGAAACCACATCTTCCCGCCGCCGCAAGTTCAAGCTGCGGCCCGATGCCGGATGGGCCCGCAAGCATTACTCGCCGGGTACGCCGGAATACAAATCGCGCCGCGCGATGGCGCAGGAATGACCTCGATCTCTTAACACGGAGAAAGCCACCATGCCCCTGAAAAATTATGGCGTTTTGAGAGCGACGCCGGTCGATCGGCATCTCGGGACCGGCGACAACCCCCATTATCAGATTCTGGCGGTGGACGATCAGGATCGGTACCGCCTGGCGGTGAACGTCAAGTCCAAGCTGTGGCCGTCGGAATTGTCCTACCTGATCGTGCCGCACTTCCGGCATCCCATAACCGAGTCGCTGGAACAACTGGAGCCGGGCTGGCACAAGCTGCCCTCGAAGCCCGGCGGAGTCGCGCTGGATTACATCCGCGGCAATCTGTTCGGCTCGTTCGCCGAAATGACGCCTCTCCCGTTTTCCGTGCCCGGCCCGGACAACGACCTCAACGAGAAGATCGACCGCTACGTGCAGCGCGCCATGGCCAGCGAGAACGCCTGGGTGTATGCGTTCGGCGAGCCCTGGGGGCCGGAGAACAAGCGCGACAAGATCTTCGGTTTCGCGCCCGGCCGCGGCGTTCACGACATCCACATGAATCAGGGCAATGCCGACGATTTCGTCAAGGACGACGGCGTCTGGCAGGATGGCGGGCTGCTGTTCTGGTACGCGGACCAGCAGGAATGGGTGGCCCTCTTCCTGAAATTTCAGTCGCAGGCGATTCATACCGATGATCGTACCGGGCATATGTTGCCCGAAGAGCCGGGCGGTCCTCCCGCCGAACACGGCCTTCCGCCCCGGCCGACGCCGGTATGGCCTCCCACCCATGCGGTACCGGACGGCCTGGTGCGTATCGTGGCGGCAAAGGTCAATACGATCGAATCGCCGGAAGACGAAACCGTGATCCTGCTCAATACCTCGCCACGGCCTATCGATCTCGACGGCTGGGCACTGCTGGACCGCGCCAAGCACCGAAAGCCGCTGACGGGCACCCTGAATCCGGGCGAACCGATGATCATCCACGTTCGGCCCGACATCGAATTGTCCAACCAGGGCGGAATCATCTCGCTTCTCAATGCCGAAGGGCTGAAGGTGCACGGCGTGAGCTACACGCGCGATCAGGCACGCGAGCCGGGGTGGACGCTCGTGTTTTAGAGCGTTTTCCATCCCGGTGTACGGATTCGTTCCAGGAGGGGAGAACGTAGGTCGGCAATCCCTTGCCGACGTATCGGCTCGGCGAAGGGCTTTGTCGGAAGGGTCGCGACTAAAGCGACCGTTTGCGATTGGAAGGGGCCGATTAAAGGCCCGTTTGCGATTGGAAGGGGCCGATTAAAGGCCCGTTTGCGATTGGAAGGGCAGCTCTGGCGCTCCCAGAGATGCCGTTTGCGATTGGAAGGGGGACTTTGGTGCTCCCAAAGTTCCCGTTTGCGATTGGAAGGGTCGCGACTAAAGCGACCGTTTGCGATTGGCAAGGGATTGCCGACCTACATATCCGAATCCCTTACACCGATTCGGAAAACGCTCTAAAGCGTTTTCATCGCGCTCGTATGGCAAAACAGGCTTGGCGGAAGTCGTTGGCGCCTTCAGTTCGGGTGAATGGATTCAAGCATTCGTAGGCCGGCAATCCTTTGCTGGCGAACCCGTTGCCTGCCAAGCTTGCATGTCTCGATGTGCCTAGTCTTGATCGGGGGAGCCGGTGCTCCCGTTACAGCGGAGACAAAAGGACTCAGAAAAGCCGCCGCACTCTAAGGCTGGAAACCATCAGGAAACTTTGCACCAGGAATATCATCGGCCAGGCATTGACACTTTCCGGTACGAACGCGGCGACCAGGAACAGGGTCGGGAACAGGACACCGTTGACCGTGATCGGAACCCCTTCAAAGGCATTGCCCTGCGAAATGTTGTAGCGCGCCAAACGCAGCATTCCGCAGGTGACGAACATGATCAGGATCAGTGTCTTGATCCAGTGATGGGTGTCGATCGAGAAATAGAGAAACGCCGGAGCCACGCCGAATGACACCAGGTCGGCAAGCGAATCCAGTTGTTTGCCGAACAGGTTCTGTTGGTGAAGTAGGGCCGCGATCTTGCCATCCAGGCTGTCGAAGAGCACGGCCAGCACCAGGAAACCGGAGGCCCAGTCCGGATGGCCTTCGGTGGCCAAGAAAATCGACATCAGCCCGGAGGCCAGATTGCTGATGGTAAACAGATCGGCAACTTTTATTAGTTCCAGCATTTTCATGGGATAGATTCCTTCTCGTGATGGTCGTGCTTGCTCGATGTCTCCCGGCCGTTGGTCCTCGGAATAAGACGACAATTACTTTTGCGAATCGAAGTTCGTCGTAGCGGCGTAGACGATGTCCTTCGATCTCGTCGCTCACATCTCTTTTCCGGCGAGCTCATCGGATCATGCCCAGACGTTATGACGCAGCCATGACAGCGCAAGTTTTCCAGACCTTTCGCCACGCGCCATCCGATCGGCCGAAACAAAAGGGCGCTATCAATGTCGTATCAGCCGAAAGGATTCGCCAGTGGTACACGCCTACTACGGAACTGGAGTCAAGATCAGTGATGCCTTGTCAAATGAACGGCTTCTCCGGCAACCGCTATGCGGACTTCTATGAGTTCGCGCCCGTGGGTTACGTAGGTTTGGATGCGTGCGGCATCATTCGTGCCCTGAACGCGACCGGCGCGCGCCTGCTCGGTGGTCAACGGGATCATTTCCTCGGTTCTCTCTTTCTTTACCTCATCGCCGAACAAGACCGCCATCAGTTCCTGCAACATCTCCGGGACTGCCGGATATGCGGCACCGGCCTGACCGAGCTCACCTTGCTAACCGCCGAGGGACGAGGATTGCCGGTCGTGCTGGACAGTCGAATGGGCGCGCCCGACGATTCCGGGAGGGATGTTCATTACTGGGTCTCGATAATCGATGTGAGCGAGCGGAAGAAGGCCGAAGCGGCCGTACGAAAAGCGCACATCGAACTGGCCGAGCGGGCTCTCCAGCTCGAGGCCGCCAATCGCGCCTTGCACGAATCCGAGCGTCGCAAGAACGAATTTCTTGCCATGCTGGGGCACGAACTTCGGAATCCCCTGGCGCCCATCCGCAACGCCATGGCAATCATGCGGAAACTTGATGCGCCGGACTCCCAGCTCCAATGGGTACGGGACGTGGTCGACCGGCAGGTCACTCAGTTGGCGAGGCTCGTGGACGATCTTTTGGATGTCTCGCGGATCGTTCAAGGCAAGCTGACTCTGCGCAGAGTCCCTATGGATTTGGCGGTGGTGATCGATCAGGCGGTTGAAACCTGTAAGCCGCTCATGGACCAGCGCCGCCACCATTTTACGGTTTCGTTGCCTGCTGATCCGATTCGGCTCGAGATTGATGCTGCGCGCCTGGTACAAGCAATCTCGAACCTCCTATCGAATGCCGCCAAGTACACCCCGGAAGGCGGCGTCATTCGGCTTACCGCATTCGTTGAAGATAGGAATGCGGTTATTTGCGTTCGCGATACCGGAGAGGGAATTCCCAGCGCATTATTGCCCCGCCTGTTCGACGCCTTCACTCAAGCCGACCGCACTCTGGACCGCTCCCAGGGAGGATTGGGGTTGGGGCTGACCATCGTACAAAAGATCGTCGAATTGCATGGCGGTTGGGTCGAGGCCCGCAGCGAAGGGCAGGGAAAAGGCAGTGAGTTCGTGGTACGGTTGCCGCTCGATTTGCCTACGTCCTTGCCGCAAGAGGCAAGCACCGATTCCGTGGCGGATTGATGCTTTTAAGGAAGCTCTGAACAAGTGGAATCCGTTCATGCCCTTCGACAGGCTCAGGACAGGCCCGTCGAAGGACTTAATCAGAGCTTCCTTAAGTGGCATCTTACGATTCCAGTTCGGCAGCCGTCGCAGGTCGGCAATCCTTTGCCGACAAACGCGATCGACGTGCAAAGCGGCGGCTCGGAGATCAGCCTGATCCAAAATGGCGAGATCTGCGCCTTGATTCAGCAGCGTGCCTGATTTTTCTTGGCCGCCATCACGCTGGTCAAACCGGCGAGTCCGGAGGCCAAGAGCCACACGGCCGCGGGCAAAGGCACCGGGGCCGGTTCGCCGCCGGACAGAACCGCGCCGATGGTCACGCGGATCGCGTTCAGATCGATCCAGGCCTCACCCTGACTGCCCACCGGAACGGCCCCCAGCATCGTCGTCAAGAGGACGTCCAGTTCTTCGCTCCGGGCGATCGACTGCTCGAACAGCGTGGTCCAGCTGCCCGCCTTTTCGCCGCCGCTGCCGCCGAGGCGGAAGGATTTTTCACCCGAGTCGCGGAACAACTCGTCGTTGCTAAAGTCGTCGAGCCGGAGCCGACTGCTGGCCGAAACGCCGCTGTTCTTTCCGGCGAGCGCATAGTCGCCGCCCTCGGCCAAGTGAAACTGATTGATCAGAAATCCGTCCCTGGTGATGACCTGAAATTCCATGGTTTCCCTTAGGCGCTGGGAAGCCGAGGCGGCAAAACGATCGGAAAAGGCGAAGCTCAGGGTATCGCCGTCGATGGACGGTGTCCCGAAGTAATCCAGGTCCTCGTCCGCAAACTGGAAATAAACCGATTGGCCTTCCAGCAGGGCGGCCTGCGCGGCAGCCCCGCTGAAAAAGATAAAAATGCCTGTGATTGCACCGATAAATGTCTTCATGAGCAGTGACTCCTTACAGTCAGTTTAAAACGCAACGAAAAACCCGAATTCCAAACATTCCCTCGTATCTCTCGTCCTACAAAAGCGGCGACCCTATACGTCTGCGAAAGGCGCGTAGAGGTATGACGGGCGACGATGCCCGGATTTCCACACTCCAATTCCACCTATCCCTGCCTGGTTTATCGATTCGGCGAGATAACCAAGATAAGGCTGTTTCCGAACGACCTTTGATACCCCCCAAAATGCTCTGACAAGCCTCGATATACCGTTCCTATCCCAAACGGCCTCTCCGCTGGCGCCCAAGCTTCGGCTTGGGCGCCCCGCCCGAGAAGCTCCCGCTTCTCAACGTCGGTTCCCAAACGGGAGTTTGGGAACCAGCACACACCCAGTGCAGGTCGCTTCAGTCGTACACCCTCAACCGACAGCACGGTTTCTATGCCTTTGGGTTCCAGGGCGTCGCTCGATGATTTCCGGCGCTTTCATGCCGAGAAGGTCAACGACAAAAAAATCTTTCAGTTTTTGTTTATTAAATCGAAGTTCTGTGAAGATTTTGTTAAGGGTCTGTGACATTTTGAGAAATTTCGATGGCGGCCTATTGGTGGTTCGGAATGTGGTCGCTCTTGGCCCCGGCGGACGGCTCCGGGACCGATGGCGAACCAGAACATGCGAGAGGGCGTATACGGTGTTTTCGTAACGGGCGGCGTGAGCTGCTTGCTGAATAGCAGTCCGACGTCGATCCGCGTTTAGGTGAAAAGTCTCCCGTCGGATTCGGATTTCTAAGGATTCAGCTGCAAGCTCTGAGCCAGAAGCTTAGGTTGCAATGAATCAATGGGATAGGATGAAGATCTACGGTGGGCGTAAAATTCGCTGACGCCAGGAAAATACCCCAGGCGCACCGTTTCAGGTATTTTTCCAAATCGCTTTCAATCAGGAATTGTTTTGTAGGGCGGGTTAGGCCGCGAGGCCGTAACCCACCGAACGGCCTCGGATCGGTGGGTTACGCTTCGCTAACCCACCCTACGATAATGTTCGCTTGAATGTCGAATGGATTTACAAGGCGTCTGAAGCGATCCGTTCGTCGCCGGGAAGAGACATCCCCTCCGGCAGGCGAATTTTCCTGTTTGGTGTAGCGTCTCCAGTAAGTCGGGAATTCCTTCCCAATCGCAAACGGTCGCTTTAATCGCGACCCTTCCCGACGCGGCTACTGACTTAGTCCGGCCGCCATTTTGGAGTGCGGAGCGGCTTTCCCAATTCACACCGCTAAGCCACGGTGGAGAACGTTCTAGGGCGTTTTCATCTCGCTCGTACGGCAAAACAGGCTTGGCGGACGTCGTTGGCGCCTTCGGCTAGGGTAGATCGATTCAATCTTTCGTAGGTCGGCAATCCGTTGCCGACGAACCCGTTGGCCCAACGGCGGCGTCGGGAAGGGGGGCTTCGGCGCTCCCGAAGACGCCGTTTGCGATTGGAAGGGTCATTCGGCCGCTCCCCGGATGACCGTTTGCGATTGGAAGGGATTCCCGACCTACTCGCCAGTGCCCGTACAGTAGGTATGAAAACGTTCTAGCTCGCCTTCTCGAACACACGGCCTTGCACCGCGTCGAACCCGAGGCCAAAAAGCAGATCGGCCTCGTCCTCCCGTTCCACGCCGGTGGCGGCAACGCGGATACCCAACTCTCGTGCGTATTGGCATAGCGCCTTGAGCAGGGCCTGATTGCCGGCGTCATCGAATATCCGGCGGCAGAGAGCCCCTTCCACCTTTACCCAATCCGGCATCAATTCGTTTAACCAGGCCAGTGCGCCGGGATAGGGCATGAAGCGATCCAGCACGAACCGAAAACCGTCTCTCCTGAGCTCGCTAACGGACTCGACCGCTTGCGGGGCCAAAATCAGCCGATTCAAGGGGACTTCTATGGCCAGATTTGATCGAGCGGGCACTTTATGTCTAAAAGATTGAGCGAATCCCGGCTGCATGATGGTGGCCACCGACAAATTGACGGACCACGCCGCTTCGGGTTTTTCCGCCATCGCTTCCTGAAGGCGCGCGACGACAAGTTTGTCCAGCATCGGAGCCAGATCGGTTTCCTCGGCAATGTGCGCCAAGGCGCCTGCGGAAAGCCGTAATCCGTTTTCCGTCACGATGCGCGCGAACACCTCGTAATGCTCGGGTGCCGAAGCGTTCCGGCACATGAGCGGCTGCCGCTCCAGTTCCACTTGACCGTTGTCCAAAGCCTGCCGCAGCAATGCGAGCCGGCCGCTCCCGCCCGGCGTCGGATCTGCCTCCGCAATCCGAAAGCTCCCGCTGGACCCCATCTGCGCGTCGCGCAGCGCAGCGTCCGCCCGGGCAAGAAGTGCCGTGCTGCTATCGCCGGAAGAGAGGGCCGCCCCGATATGGACGGTGCAGGACGAAGCGACTCCGGTCTCGAGCAAAGCCATCACCGTCGATTGGGCGAGGTGATGGGTCAGATCGTTCAGGCAATCGGCATCGGCGTGCTCCAACAGCACGGCAAACTGCGCGCCGTCTATTCGCGCCGCCGAGCCGTGCGTCTTTTCGGCGACAGCTTCCACAACATCGGCGAGAAATTTGACGACAAGATCTCCCGTATCGCGTCCGAATCGGCGATTGCATTCCGCCAGTCCGGTGAGCTGAAGGATGGCAATGGCGTGCTGCGTTCCGGATATTGCCAGGGCCGCGTCCAGCGATGCGAGAAAATACGCGCGATTGAAAAGACCGGTTTGCCGGTCGTGGTGGAGATCCCGCTGTAGTTTCTCGATGGTTTCCATCTTCGCGTTCAGCATGCGCCGCACCGCTTCCGACATGCGGTTGAACGCCGAGCCGATATGATGCAGTTCGCGAATACGGGGCAGCTCCGCCAAAGGCTCGAACTTGCCTTCGCCGATGCGAAGCGCCAGATTTTCGAGCCGGTCCAGCGGACGTAATGCCTTTTGCAGCAGCCATACCGACAGCAGCGCGGAGATCAGCCAGAAACCCAGAGTCCAGCCCAGGATGGACCAGGTCATCTGCCAAAGTTGGCTATATCCGAAACCGGGATGGCTGGCCACGTCGACCACGGCTGAAAGTTTCCAGCCGGCCATCGATTCGGCCCGACCCGCGGGAGCGTCGAACGGCACGCGGCTGATGAACCACTCGGGAGCGCCTTCCACTTTCAAGGGGAGTTCCCGCTCCACGACGGATTCGCCGTTGGGGCGGATCACGGCGATACGCCGGTAGTAGCCGCTATCGTAGAGAGCGTCCACCGCATTGGTCACCGCCGCGGTGTCGTTGCTCGTCAGCGCGGGCGATAGTTCCAGCGCCAGAGTGGTTGCCGTTTCTTGCGCATGAGCGTGCAACTGGCGTTGCAGAAAGCCGTGGGTATTCACCAGGCCGGTGGCGAAGAGAGCCAGCCCCAGCAGCAGAAACAGCAGACCGAGCAGCAGGACCAGCAGGGTTTTCAGGCTCATCGTCGTCATCGAATCGCTCCCGTCTTTTCGTGGTGCATGCGCGCCAACAGATCGTTCCAGTGGCGTATGTCGGACGCTTCACCCAGTTTGCCATGCTGCCCGCGCTGCTTGGCCGACCACAACCCCTCCGCATTGAAGCTCATGGTCGGCGCTAGATCGGTCCGCGCGGCGGCCGGCCGGATATCGCCGATCAGATTGTCCAAAATCAGCGGTTCGGATTCCGGGGCGGGATAGTAGGCCAGGACCATGTGCGGCTCCATGCGGCTCAGCTGTGGCCGCCAGACCCGGACATAAGTGACCCGCAATCGGTCGGGAGCCACTCCTGCCGCTCGAAGGGTGAAATATTTGGCCAGGGCGAAATCCTCGCAGTCGCCGCCGTTGGCGGCCAGGAGTTCCACCGGAGTCGCCCAGTAGTCGCGGCGCGCCCATTGGTCAGAGTCGGAGATGTTCGGCAGCCGGTTGAAGAAATCGTTAACCTGCGCCAGCTTCTCGTGCTCGCCGGCACCACCCAGATGCAGAACCAGGTCGCGCCACGCCGACAGACGTTCCACCGCCGCAAGGCCATAGCGCTGGCCGACCAGTTCCAAGGTTCGTGCATTGGGGAGCAGGTCCATTTCGACGCCCGCCACGGCAAGGACCGCAAAAGCGGCGCTCCATAAAAATAAGCGTTTCAAGAGCTATCGGGGGTGATTTGAAGGAAGCGTATCTTGCCCCATCTCGGCGAAATTTCGCCACCTCATATCCCGGTAGTCGATCGTTTTTCACCGAAGTATAGCGATGCGGCTTGGGAAACCGCCCGTACCTCTAAGTACCTATCTCAGTAGGCCGTTCGCCCTGAGCCGAGGCGAAGGGCCTGTCCTGAGCAGAGTCGAAGGGTTTTTGAAACCTACTGGGAAGGCTCTAAATGTAGGCCGAAACGAGCGGCCGTAGATCGGCAATCCCTTGCCGACGAAGGCGTTCGGATGCAGGCCCGGCTAAGCGTCAGCGCTTGATGGCAAACGGTCGCTTGCGTCAATAGCTTTCCAGGGGCATGGATATCTATACAGGTCAGCGGACCGTCATTCCGGTATGGATTTTCGCTGGCTCCCAAGCTTCCGCTTCCCGCAACCGCATGCGGATCAAGAAGCGGGAGCTTCTCAACGTCGGTTCCCAAACGGGAGTTCGGGAACCAGCCTAACGACGGAGGCATGCCGGATCAATCGGTTGCGGGCCGGCTGGCTGGCACCGAACCGCGGAGTAGGTCGGGAATCCCTTCCAATCGCAAACGGTGTCTCCGGGAGCGCCGGAGCCACCCTTCCAATCGCAAACGGTCGCGTTAATCGCGACCCTTCCCGACGGGATTTGTCGGCAAAGGATTGCCGACCTACCACCTGATACACCGGGCAAGGCGCTCGGAAGAAGTCAGGTCCGGCGGTGCCCTTCCTCGATTCCCCCGCCTTCATGTTGCGAATCCGTAAAGTCGTTCAGCGAAAAAGCTACAGCCGGGGCAGCTCGCAATCATCTGCGACTTAAGGTTTTGAAAAAAAACACAGCACGCAAATGTAATCCAAAACAAAGACTTAGTTGATGCGCGGGAGCCGTGCGTTGAGTTTTTTCAAAAAATTTCATCGGTGTCACACAAACTTAACTTGGTTGTAAAAAAGCGACATTAAAGTCTGTCTCGCCTTCAAAGGGACGGAAGAAAACCGCAGTGCGGTTCAAGTTGCGGCCGGGGAGCAGGAGCCCGGTCCAGGAGGGTTGCTAGGACAAAGCCACACTCGTCGCGAGGCGGGGCCGGAAAGCCACGGGTCTTGATTTCAAGACAGCCGGGTTGCCACACAAGCGTTGATGGCAACCCGGCTTTTTTGTTTTCGGTGCCTGAAAAACGGCACAAAAAAGCCGGTCGCCGAAAAGCGACCGGCGAAAACGGCCCTGCAGATTGACCTTGAGAAGACGTCTGCAAGGTATTTTCAACCGCGATTTTAGACGAGGCATGGAAATGAACAAACTGAAAGCGATTACCGCCGGCGTGATGCTGGCTTTGGGCGCCACCGGCGCGGAAGCGTCCATTAACAGCGGCCTGTATCCGAACGTGGGCGAATTGTTCGTGTCGATTTTCGATCCCGACGCGAACGGCGGCCTGGGGCGTACCTACTTCCGCGATCTCGACGTTCCCCTCACTGACGTGCTGAACGCCGGTTCGAATTGGACTTTCAACGTCAATCTGGCCGCGGACGCCAATTATGCCGGCTTCGCCGGTCAGACCGATCTTCAGTACAACATCGCCGCCGTGTACACCCTCGACGAGGGTTTCGCCAATATCGATCAATGGGGCTTTTTGGCCACCGGGTCTTCGTTCAACGGCGGCTTCGGTAACGTAGCCGGCACTATTAGCATCATTCAGGGCTATATCAGCGAACTGAACACCGCTCTGGGCGGCAACGTGTCGGGCGTCGTGAACAACGGACTTCCGCAGTCCTGGGACGACAGCAATTGGGGAGCGTTAATGGGTGCCGCGCCGAGCACGCTCGCATCCACGGCCGGTGGCGTAGACCTGGCAACGCTTTTCTTCCATGTGACCAATAACACCGGCGACGACAGCGACGGCATCGTCAATCAGATTGCCGGGCGCTGGCTGCTGTCGAGCAACGGCACCCTGGAATTCGGTCCGGCCGGTTCCTCTCCGGTACCGGTTCCCGCGGCGATCTATCTGCTTGGCTCCGCTCTGGCCGGCTTGACCCTGGTCAGCCGCCGCGGCCAGAAAGCGTAATCTCCCAAATATCCTTAACGGAGAAAATTCGATGAAATTCAATCGTTTGTCTGTCGCCATGGCGGCAACGGCGCTGCTCGGCGCCGGCGAAGCCTTCGCTCTCGCTCCCGGCGCTGCCGTGGATATCGAAATCTGGGCATCCGGCGCCACGGCGCAGGACAAGGGCGTGGAAGCGCTTTTTTCCGAACTGTGCGTGGCCGGATCTCTGGACATCTACCGCGACAACGCCAGCGCTTCCAAGCCGGGGGCGCAGCACTCGGCCTATTTCTGCACTCTCGACTCCACCAAGGTGACCGGCCTCAGCACCGTCAACCCGAACGTGTTGTTCCACAAGCGTTCTCAGGGCGGCTCGGCGCAGGGCGTAACGCCGCTGATCCTCGATCAGGCGATCACCCACATGCAGATCAACAACGGCAACTGCAGCAAGACCGCCCCCGACTCCTTCTATCGCTGCACGCTCGGCAACGCGGGCGACACCATTCTGCACGAGTCCGATCTGGGCGTCAGCGACGTCAACCCGGATTTGTTCCGTGGTCCTAACGCGCCCATCGAGGGTGGCGTGAAGCAGCCGAACGTTACGACCAGCCAGGTCTCCAGCTTGCTGGACGTGACTCCGGCCGCGGGCCTGGTGTTCGGCATTCCGGTAACGCTGTCTCTTTATACCGCCCTGCAGGACGCGCAGATGGACCAGGGCCGGATCCCCGCCGGTTGCGCGCTGGGGGATGACAGCAATCCCGATTGCATGCCCAGCCTCAGCTCCGAGCAAGTGGCTTCGCTGCTGGCCGGCAAGGTGCAGAACTGGAATCGATTCAAGGTTCAGGTCGGTGGCGCTTCCTCTGACTTCTTCGCCAGCTATTCCGGCGGCATGGGCCTGACCGACAACAAGGTGGGGATCTGCCGCCGGGTTGACGGTTCCGGTACCCAGGCGCAAGCGAACGCGGTATTCCTGAACAACCCGTGCATGGGTGGTGCGGTCCCTCCGGTGGCTTCCAGCAATGCGCTGAGCGGACCGATCGTGCCGTCGACCAACCTCGCCCTGAACGGCATCGGCCAGTCGGGTTCCGGGGACGTGGACAACTGCCTGGCCGATTTCAACGACGGCACCAACACCGGCGGCGGCAATTCCGGCAACAGCAAGCGCTGGGCGATCGGCATACAGAGCCTGGAAAAGAACTCCGGCAAGGATAAGAACGGCAATTCCATCGCTCGCAAGAACTACCGCTTCGTGAAGATCGACGGCGCCGCGCCCACGCTGGCCGAGGTGGCTGCCGGCCGCTACCCGGACTGGGTTGAGCAGACCTTCCAGTGGCGCAAGGCTTCGGTGGGCGGCCCCACCGGAGACGTGCTGACGATCCTGCAAAAGATTGCTCAGGACGCCAGCAAGCCGTCGATCGTGAAAGACCTGAACGTGGAGTTCAATCATCCGTTCGGCCAGTCGGGCTTCCTGGCTCTCAGCACCAACGGCACCAACGCCCAGACCTTCCCGTTCGATGCGGCCAACAATCCGACGATCAACCTGACCCATAAACAGGGTTCTTCGCTGGACAACTGCCGCGCGCCTGTTGTCAACACCACCAGCGGTAAGAACCTGTTGGATCTGTAAAGGACAAGGGACCGGCTGGGAGGCCTGAAGGGCCGCGGGCCATTCGGCTCGCGGCCAAGGCAGGGAAGGGGGATGGGGCTTTTCGCCCATCCCCCGCTTGCGTTTGTGCGGCGAGCGATCGAAGAGAGGCCTAACGGGTGTTTTCGGTCCGGCGAGCCGCGATTGCGAAGGTGCCCCGCAGGGGCGGATAGAAGAAGTAGAAAAACCTTGTTTATACGTTTTCCGAATTCGAGCTTGCCGAAGATAAGCTGCACGTCCTTGTTTGTGCTTCTCTTGTCGGGGTTCGGCGAAGCCTGGGCGGAACCGCCCGGCGCCGGCACCGCCGCGCCCGATGCGGCGACAGACGTTCCGGCGGAACAGCCGATTTTCGACGTCATGGAATACCTGGTCGAGGGAAATACCGTGCTGGAATCGAAGACCGTCGAAAAGACGGTCTACCCCTTTCTTGGGCCGGGCAAGAGCATCGACGACGTGGAGAAGGCTCGGGAGGCGCTCGAAGCGGTATACCACAAAGCCGGCTTTCAGACGGTTTTGGTGGATATTCCGGAACAGGACGTCGATCAGGGCATCGTTCGGCTCCAGGTGACGGAGGGACAGGTGGAGCGGCTCAAGATCACCGGATCGCGATATTACTCTCTCGGAAAGATCAGAGAGGGCGTGCCGGCACTCGCAAAAGGGGAGATTCCCAATATGCCGGCGGTGCAGGGCCAGTTGGCAAAACTGGGGGGCGAATCGCCGGATCGGGAAATCACGCCGATCCTCCGCGCGGGATCGACGCCGGGCAAGCTGGAAGTGGAGTTGCAGGTGAAGGACCGATTACCGCTGCACGGCAGCGTGGAGATGAACGGCCGCAACAGCGAGGGCACGAGCCGTTCCCGGCTGATCGCCTCGCTGCGTTACGACAATCTCTGGCAGCGCTTCCATAGCGCGTCCCTGCAATACCAAGTAAGTCCCGAAAACTACGACGAAGTGGAAGTGTGGGCCGGAACCTACGTGTTGCCCACCGGAATCGCCGATACCCGGCTGGCACTGTATGGCGTCGGCATCAGTTCCAACACTCAGATCGCCACCGCGGGAGCTTTGTCGGTAGTGGGTACCGGCAACATTTTCGGCTTGCGCGTGGTGAAACCGCTAGAGCCGCTCGACGGCTATTTTCACAGCCTCACTTTCGGATTCGACTACAAGGAATTCAATCAGGGCCTGAGCCTGGTGGGGCAGGATCAGCAGAACACGCCCATCACCTACGCTCCCTTTACCTTGAGCTACGACGGCACGTGGCGGGACGAGTCCGCCGTGACCGCCATGAGCCTTGCCTCCCATTTTTCCGTCCGCGGACTCGGAAACGAGCAGAAGGAATTCGAGGACAAGCGCTTCGGCGCCCGAGCGAATTATCTGTACTTCACGGCCGATTTGAGACACGAGCGGGAGCTTCCGCTCGGCTTGCGGTTCCTCGCCAAGGGGGCCGGGCAGGTAACCGACTCGCCCCTCATCAGCAACGAGCAGTTCGCGGTGGGCGGACCGCAGAGCGTCCGGGGTTACTACCAAACCCAGCAGTTGGGCGACCATGGCGTGAACCTGTCGGTCGAACTGCAAAGCCCGGCGCTGATCGCGGAAGGATGGGGTTTCGTGCATCAGCTGCGGGCGCTGGCGTTTTTCGACTGGGCCTATCTGTGGATCGTCGATCCGCTTCCGGCCAATCCGAGCTTTTATCGGCTTGCGTCCGCCGGCGCGGGTTTGAGGCTTCGGATGTTTCAGCATGTGACGGGCGAGCTGGATTGGGGGTATCCGCTGTATTCGCAGGGCACGGTGGACGTGGGCGAACAGCGGGTGGATTTTCGCGTGGCCTACGAGTTCTGATTCCTAGGCAGTACCACGGGCGCAAGTATCGAGGTAAAGAGGATGTCTGTTAAGAACCGGAATAAACCCGAGAATAAGACGATTGCCCTGAAGCCGCTCGCTGCCGCGGTGCGGGCATGCATGGCGAGCGGTATCTTGCTTAGCGCAAGCCCGCCGCCGGTCCATGCCGAGCTGCCGGTCGCCGCCGACGTATGGGCGGCCCTGGGAAACGCCACCCGCAGCGTGAATGGCGGCACGATGGTGATCAACCAGTTGACGGACAAAGCCATTCTCGACTGGAAGAGTTTCAACATCGGCGCGGAGAATGCCGTTCACTTCAATCAGCCGGCCGCTACCTCGGTGGCCCTGAACCGCATCCATCAAAACGACCCCAGCCGCATTTTCGGTGCCCTGACGGCCAACGGGCAGATTTATCTCGTTAACAAGAACGGCTTCGTATTCGGCAAGAACGCCCAAGTCAACGTCAATTCGCTGGTTGCCACCACGCTCAACATCAGCGAGGACGTATTCAAGCGCGGCATTACCAAGGCGTTCGACCAGGACGGAACCGCCGCGCTGCAAGCGGGCGGCGAGACTTATCTCAAGGACGCGCAAGGCCGTTTCGTCTTCGACCAGAACGGTGAAAAAGTCAAAATCCAAATCTTCGTCCAGCCGGGCGCTCAATTGAGAACCAATGCTCCAGGCGGGCGGATCATTATTGCCGCGCCGTCGGTGGTGAACCAGGGGACCATCGAGACCCCGGACGGCCAGACGATTCTGGCGGCGGCGACGGACAAGGTGTATCTGCAGGAAGCCGATCCCGATTCCGGCATCCGAGGGCTTCTGGTGGAGGTTGAGACCGGGGGTGACGTCAAGAACGTCGGCAAGATCATCACGGAAAGAGGCAATGCCACCCTGATCGGTTTTGCCGTCAATCAAGAAGGTCGGGTATCGGCTACCACCTCGGTCAGTCTGAACGGGTCGGTACGCTTGCTGGCGCGGGAGGGCCACCAAACCGTTGAAAGCGGACGCAGGAAGCTGTTGCGTCCGATGAGCACGGCCCGCGTCCAGGATCTCGGGGACGGACTTGGGACACGAGCTACGGTAGAGCTGGGACCGAACAGTGTTACGGAGGTGATTCCGGACTCGGATAAGTCGAAAACCGCCGTGGACGCCCAGCCCCAGGCACGCTCGAAAATCGAGATCAGCGGCAGCAAGATCGTGCTTCGCAAGGATTCGACGGTTTACGCCCCGGCGGGAGAGATCGAGCTAACCGCTACGAAAAGTCCGGCCACGCCGCTGGTCGCCGGGGTCGAGAACGACAGCCGGATATACATGGAGTCGGGAAGCCGCATCGATGCTTCCGGCCTGAGAGACGTTTCCCTTCCGATGGAGAGAAACGTGGCGGAGGTGGAGTTGCGCTCTTTCGAGCTGCGGGACTCGCCGTTGCAGAAAAACGGGATACTGAAAGGCAAGACCGTGCGTGTGGATATCCGCGATCCGATCAAGATCGCCGATATTTCGGGAGCCTTGGCCCGCATCGAACGGAATATCGACGAGCGCAGTACCGCAGGCGGAACGATCCGAATCCGCTCGGAGGGCGACGTGATCGTGAAACCCGGCGCGGTGCTGGACTATTCGGGCGGCTCGGTCTCGTATCGCGACGGCTACATCAGCACTACCAAACTGATTTCGCAGGGCCGGCTATACGATATCGGCGAAGCGGATCCGAACCGCATTTACGACGGCGTGTTCGGAGAAGTGATCAAGGTTTACGAAAAGTGGGGCATTACCCGCCGCTGGTCGATTCCGGGGCCGCTCGGTCTCGGCCGCTTCGAGGCGGGCTACGTGGAGGGAAAGCCCGGCGGAGCTCTGGAACTGAGCGGCTACCGCGTGGCGCTGGACGGAGTACTGCGCGGAGAGACGGTCGACGGCCGATTGCAGCGCACCGTCGGGAAGCGGGTGCCGGGAAGTTCCTTGACGATCGACGTAGGCATCGGCCAGGGGCGGCAGGCGGTCGTCTTTGCCGGTGACCACATCGTTCGCGATATCGGCGAGAAAGATGAGTTTCCGAAGAGCGGGTCGGGCAGCGAAAACATCCCCGCGCCCCTGGTGCTGGACACCGGCGCCCTGGCGAATTCGGAGTCCCGGCATGTGGCCGTGAAAAGCAGTCGGGGAATCACGATACAGGACGACGCCCGTCTGGCGCTTCCGGCCGGCGGCAGCCTCAAGCTTACAGGGGACCGAATCGACGTAGCCGGCGAGATTGGCATCCCCTCCGGATCGATCAGTCTCGAATCTCTCGGGAGCGCGGGGACACCGACGTCCGGCGAGGTCACGCTGGCCTCCGGCGCGGCGATCGATGCACGGGGAGCATGGGTGAACGATACGCCCGATCTTCCGGGAAGCAACCGCTTTTCTCCGATTGCCATAGACGGCGGAACGGTGGCGATCAAGACCAGGGAAGGGGATCTGGTATTGGAGGCCGGCAGCCGAATCGACGTGAGCGGCGGGGCTTGGCTGGATGCGGACGGCCGCCTTACCGCCGGCCGGGGAGGCGATATCAGTCTGGCCGCGACCGGTTTGAACGGCGCGAGTCTGGTCTTGGACGGGGATTTGCGTGGATTCGGCATCGACCGGAGCGGCACCCTGAGCCTGACCACCAACGAGATCGCCATCGGCGACGGGCCGGTGGTTCCGCATGCCGGTTCCGTGTTGAAGCCGCTGGTGCTGCCGTCCGATTTTTTCCAGCGAGGCGGGTTTACGGATTACCGGCTGACGTCGAACGTGTTCGGCATAACCGTCACCCCGGGGCTGGTCCATCCCTTGGTGCGCACACTGGAGTTGGGGAAGGGATTCGAGTCGCTGCCCGACGGCGGGGATTTGGCCGTGTACAGCCGCATCGTGGAGTTGCCGGAATTTCTCCGCCCCGCCGCTATCCTGAGCCTGGCGGTCGATCAGGCGAATACTTACGACAGCAAGGAATGGCTGACCGTTCAACGCGGCGCCGAAATTCGCACCGATGCGGGCGGAAAAGTGGCCTTGGCTTCGGATACGGGGATTGCCCTCGGCGGCACGATAGACGCCCCTTCGGGTGAAATCTCGCTCCGAATCACCAAACCGAACGTAGATCGGGGCTTCAACGACTCCCAGGCGATCTGGCTGGAGACCGGGAGCCGGTTGCTGGCGCGCGGCGCTTTCAAGCCGGAGCTGGATCCTCTCGGGCTTCGCAAGGGCGAACTGCTGCCCGGCGGCAAAATCAGTCTCGTCGCCGGCCGCGGCTATATTCTCGCGCAGGAGGATTCGCTGATCGATGCCTCGGGCTCTTCCCGCACGCTGGATATTCTCGAAAGAACGAGCGGCGGCCTGGGCCTTGAAATCACTCCCCGGCTGGTCGCTTCGCGCGGCGGCACGGTGAACCTGACCGCAGCCGAGGGCATTCTCTGGGACGGCTCTTTCCGCGCGGCATCAGGCGGCGCAAACGCCGGCGGCGGCAGTCTCAATATCGAGCTGGATAAACGTCTACGCCTCAAAGCGCGGGACATCGGGGGGGTGCCGTTCCCGGACGATGGTCCGAATTCCGACCAAGAGCTTCCCATCCCTCGTGTCATCGAGGTCTCCGCATCGGATCGGACCCTGATTCCCGACGGTCTCGCTCCGGGCGCCAAAATCCCGGATCGGTTCTACGCACAGGCCTTGGTCGAGAGCGCTCAGATACAAGACGGGGGATTCGCTTCCGTCAGGCTGAGATCCAACGGTGACGGCAATGTCGGAGAAATACGGTTTTCCGGGGACGTTTCCCTGGCAGCCGAGCGGCAAATCGTGCTCGATGCGCCCAAGATTTCCTGGCAGCGGGAGGATTCGACGGATGCCGGACGGGTCGTACTTGAAGCCGCCTATGCGGCGCTGGGGTCCACCGATAGCCGCGTGGTTCCGGCGGCGACTTCCGGCGCCGGCGCTCTCGCCATCAATGCGCAAGCCATCGACTTGATCGGAGGTGCGAGTCTCCAGGGCTTTTCCGGCGCGAACCTGAACAGCTCGGGTGATATACGCGCTAGAGGCATCATTACGAATGCCAACGCCCAGCGTGACTACAAGGGCGAGTTCCGGATCGCCGGCGATCTGGAGCTGCGCGCCGCGCAGATCTATCCGGCGACCCTCACCGATTATGCGATCCGGGTCGAGGATGCGCCGGGCGCCACCATACGAATCGAGTCGTCGGGGCGCGCTTCTTCCCCCGTGTTCTCGGCGGGAGGCAGCCTGACTATCAACGCGCCCAACATCATCAGCTCGGGAGTGTTGAAAGCGCCCTTCGGCACGTTGACGCTCGACGCCGACGATTTGCTCGAACTGACCAGCGGAAGCCTCGCCTCGGTTTCCGGCGAAGGATTGATCGTTCCTTTCGGCCGGACGCAAGGCGGTCTCGATTGGATTTTTCCCCTAGCCGAGAATAACAACCGCGTGTTCGGCTTGGAACGTGACCTGCAACAGGGTACCGAGCTGCTGCCGGAAAAGCGGATCAATCTGAGAGGCCGCCAGGTCGCTCTCCAGGAAGGCGCCACCGTGGACATTTCCGGCAGCGGCGATCTCTATGCCTTCGAATTCGTCAAGGGACAAGGGGGTTCCGTCGACTGGCTGAATCCGGGCGACCCGGGGTTCCTGGACGGCAGTTTCGCCTATAGGCCGTCGTTTGCGGTGATTCCCGGTCTTAACGGACTCATGACTCCTTATGATCCCATCGAATTTCCGGGCTCCGGCCTGACGGTCGGGGACAGCGTTTACCTCGCCGGGGGATCGGGCCTGCCGGAAGGCCACTACACACTGCTGCCCGCCCATTACGCCTTGCTGCCCGGCGCCTACCTGATCTCGCCGGAGCCGGGAACGCAGGACGTCACGCCGGGTTCGGTCGCGCGCAGGCTCGACGGCGTACCCATCGTCGCCGGGCAATGGGAGGCGGCGGGAACGGCCATCCGCGACTCCCGCTGGAGCGGATTCGCCGTGGAGACCGGCGACATCGCCAGAACACGCTCCGAATATCAGGAGTATCTGGCTAACGAGTTCTTCGAGGAGAAAGCCGCAGCCGAAGAAAAGCCGGTACCGGACTTGCCCGCTTCCGCGGGTACCGTCGCCGTGTTCGCGGAGGCCAGCCTGTCTTTACGCGGGACGGTTCTGGCGTCTTCGTCCTCGGGAGGGCTCGGCGGGCGTCTGGATATCGGCGCCGACCGGCTGGCGGTGGTGGGGCGCCGCGAGGACCTCGCGGCGATCGGAGAAGGCTATGTCGGTTTGGTCGCCGAGGAACTCAATGACCTGAACGTCGGAAGTATCATGTTGGGCGGTTCCCGGAGCCGGGAAAACACGGGAAGAAGGCTCTCTGTCAATTCGCGCTCGGTGATCGTTGGCAGCGGGGCGCGGCTGAGCGGACAGGAACTCCTTCTCGCCGCACGGGAAAATCTGACTATCGCACAAGGTGCGGCGGTGGAGAGCGTCGGCAAAACGGAATCGTCGGGCGAAACCCTGCTGGTGAGCAACGATCCGAAGACCGGAGCTGCGGACAGCAACGGCGCCTTGGTCCGGGTATCGTCGTCGGGTCTTGCGACGGTCACGAGGGACAAGGCCGTCAGCGGAGCCCGCGGGACTTTGACCGTCGAAGCCGGAGCCCTCCTCAAGTCTTCCGGTTCGATTCTCCTGGACTCCACCAAGGACACCGTGTTCCACGGAACCGTCGAAATTCCCGGAGGAGACTTGGAGTTCCGCGCCGGCGCGATCAGCTTGGGCGAGGCTCCTGCCGGTACGGGCGGTTTGGTCCTGTCGTCCGGGCAGGTGAGCGCCCTGGGCGCGAACAACCTGATTCTGACCAGTCGCTCGGACGTCAATATTTACGACGGCGTTTCCGTCGGTCTAAAGCGGCTTACCATCGATGCCGCAGCATTGCGGGGCTTCGCCGAGGTATCCGACGAAGCAAGGATTTCGGCGGAGGCGATCAATCTGGCCAATACTTCCTCCCCGGCGGCTGCCGGAGCGGGAAACGGGGAGGGGACGCTGACGCTGGATGCCGCAAACATCACGCTGGGCGGCGGAAACTTCGCGCTGTCCGGATTTCGGCAGGTCGCTCTCAACGCCGCGGAAAACCTCGGCGGGCAGGGAGAGGGAAACTATTCGGCGGACGGCGACCTCGTTCTCGCGGCCGGCCGGATCACCGGGGCGTCGGGATCGACGACGACGATCGATGCGAGCGGTCACACCGTGGCAGTCCGGACGACCGGCAACGTTCCCGATTCCACTTCGGCGCCGCTGGGCGCGGCCTGGTCAATTACCGCCGACGCGATCGTGCAGCAAGGCCGTTTCGATTTGCCGGGCGGCGCATTGGATCTCATCGCCTTGACCGGCGATATCTTGGTGGGAGCCGGCTCGAGTATCGACCTTTCCGGACGAAGCGTGAAATTCGATGATCAGGTCCGGTTCGCTCCGGCCGGTCGGCTGAATCTGGTCGCGAACTCGGGGAATATCGATTTCGCTTCGGGAGCATCGGTCAACCTGGCGGGGGCCGTAGGCGGCGGCGATGCCGGCCTCCTGAGCATACGGGCACCGCACGGAACCTTCCGCTGGGAAGGGCAGGTCACCGCGGGTGCGGCCGACGGTTACCGGCAGGGCTCGTTGATGCTGGATGAGATGGACTTCGGGCCCGGCGGATTCTCGGCGCTCAATGCTCATCTGCGCGATGGGGGTTTTGCCGATGAAATCGACCTGCGTCAGCGTAGCGGCGACGTCGCGATCGGCGGGGGCGATGTTGTCCTTGCCCGCCGGTTCAGCCTGCGGGCGGACGACGGCGTGGTCGATATCTCGGGCGAGATCGACGCCTCCGGAACCGAAGGCGGGGAAATCGAGATCGCGGCCCGCAACGGGATCGTGCTCGGTGGCGGCGCCCGTCTACGAGCCGCCGCGCACGGCGAAGGCAAGCGCGGCGGCCGCGTGACGCTGGACACGGTGCATCCCGACGACGCGGGATCGGGCCTGCTCGACTTGTCCGCGTCCGGCGGCTTGATCGACGTCTCGGGCGGCAGCGGCAGCGCCGGCGGATTCGTGCATCTTCGCACCGGGCGCGACGCGGGAGGGAACGTCGCCGTGACGGACATCCGCACGAAAATCACGGGTGCGTCGCAGGCGGATCTGGAAGCGACATGGGTATTCGAGGGTGAAACCGTCATCGATGAGGCGCGAATCCAGTTTTTCCAGAACGACGTCAACACCTACATGGCCTCTGCGCCCGCGTTGGTAAACGAATCCGGGGCGGCGATCGAGCTAACTCCTGGGGTGGAAGTGCGCGGAGCGAACCTGAAACTCGTGTCGACCTGGGATTTCGCCTCGGACTATCCATCGTGGCATCCGGACGGCATTCCCGGTTATCTCACTCTCAATGCCACCGACGGAGACATCGATATCAAAGCGTCGCTGACGGACGCCTTCACGCCCGGCTCGGTGCTACCCGAAGAGCTTCCCGACTACTATCAGGATTTTCTGCAGCCCGGTCGCTCGTGGAGCTACCGCCTGACCGCCGCGAATAACATCAATCTGGCGGCCAATCAGGTGGTTCGCACGGGCACCGGCACCATCACGCTGGAAGCGGGAGGCGATATCGTGTTCGAGGAAGGAGCCACCGACTCGGATCGCGCCGCGGCGGTCTATACCGTCGGCCGTCCGACCGATGGGGATTCGGACGATCCGGCGGCCGATCGGCGCTACGGCTCGATGGACGATTTGCTGGTGGCGCTAGGATTCTATGCGGAATATCCGGTCGACGGCGGCGATATCGCGATCAAAGCCGGCGGCAACATTAAGGGCGCCGCTACCGGCCAATTGATGACCGATTGGCTGGTGCGGACCGGCGACTGGAGTCGTCGGAACGACCACACCGAGGAACGGCCGACCATGTGGGGCATCAATCTGAGCGGGGATCCCGACGCACCGGATAGCCGGTTTTTCAATCAGAACGTCGGCGCCCTGGGCGGGGGCAACGTCCGGGTCAGCGCCGGGGGCAGCGTGGAGAATCTGTCGGTCATGGTTCCCACGACCGGCAAGCCGGTGGGGCAACGTGCAAGCCCGGACGACCCTGTCAACTTCCTGACGAACGAGTTCGTGGTTCAGGGGGGCGGCAATATCGATGTTTCGGCCGGCAAGGATCTCCTGGGTGGTGTCTATTTCACCGGTCTTGGCGAGGGGCGCATGCGGGCCGGCGGCAATTTCGGGATCGGGGCGAACGGTCTCGCTCCGGTAGTGGCGCTGGGGTCCTCCCAATTCGAGCTTTCCGCCCGGCAGAATCTCACCTTGGGCGCGGCCTTCAATCCGACGGTTCTGGAACAAATCAAGAAGCCGGATATTTCGGGAATCGAAAGCTATTTCTTCACTTACAGCGATGCCAGTGCGATCGATTTGTCGTCCGTCGGCGGCAAGGTGACGCTGCAGAACGATACCGACCGGCTGGCCCTGGGGAGCTTGACGTCGGAGAGCAAATTCGCCGCGTCGATTTATCCGGGGACGCTCAAGGCCACCGCCTTTTCCGGCGATATTTCGATCGAGCGTTCGTTCAAGATGTATCCCGCTGCGCGGGGACAGCTTGAGCTCCTCGCCGCCAATAACATAAGCACCGGGGCGGGAGGGGGGTTCGTCGACATCAACATGTCCGACGCCGATCCAGCGCTTCTCCCGAATCCGCAAATTCCGGCATCCGTGATGTCCGGCAGTGACACCACGGCGGACGCCCGGTTCGATCCGCGCGGACGCGCCGAGCTCATTCACGCAGCCGTGCCGGTCCATGCGTCCGATACGGTTCCGGTGCGGGTCGTCGCGGAGCACGGGAATATTGCGTTCCGACGCGGCAACGAGCTCCGCTTGTACACGCCGAAAGCTGCGGTCATCAAGGCCGGGGGGGATCTACGCGATTTCACCTTCAAGGGGCAGAATCTGAGGGACGACGATATCACCGTCATTCACGCCGGACGGGATATTCGGTTCAGGTCCCCGCGCAATCCCGTCGGCGGATTGGCGAACGTAGACTACCAGATTGAATTGGCGGGTCCCGGCGAGTTGCAACTGCTCGCCGGGAGAAGCATCGATCTCGGGTCGTCGAACGGCGTTTCCACCATCGGCGGATTGTTCAACCCGGCCTTGGGCAGCGGCGGCGCGAACATCATCGTGCAGACCGGATTGGCCGGAAAAATGGACGTCGAAGCGTTTATGGCGCGTTATCTGGATTCCGGGAGCTACAAGCTGGACATCGGCGGACGAGATCCCGAAGCTTCGCTGGCCTACTTCAAGACCCTGCCCATCGAGCGTCAACGGCGCGAGCTGCTGAAAATTCTCTTCAACGAAATTCGCCAATCCGCCTCCGCGGCGGCGGCCGAGAGCGACGAAGCCAAACGCGCAAGGCAGTACAAGAGAGGTTTCGACGCGATTCAAACGCTATTCCCGGATAAGGAATACCAAGGCGATCTGAAACTGTTCTTCAGCAAGATCAAGACGCTAGATGGCGGCGACATCGATATTACCGTTCCGGGCGGGCTGGTGAACGCCGGTCTGGCGGTGGCGTTTACCGGTGCCAAGGACGCAAGCGAACTCGGCATCGTCGTGCAGCGCGAGGGGGACCTGAACGCTTTCGTCAAAGGAGATTTCCAGGTCAATGAGTCGCGCGTGTTTACCATGGACGGCGGCGACATCGTGATCTGGTCGGCCGAAGGCGACATCGACGCCGGGCGGGGGGCGAAAGCCGCTATTTCAGCACCGCCTCCTATTACGACCTTCGACGAGGAAGGAAACCAAAAAACGATATTCCCTCCCATCGTGTCGGGCAGCGGCATCCAGGCGATCGTCAGCACGCCGGACAAACCCGAGGGATCGGTCATTCTGGCAGCGCCGAAAGGCGTGGTGAATGCGGGCGAGGCGGGCATCCGCGGCGGCCAGGTCGTCATCGCGGCCACCGCGGTTATTGGTGCCTCGAATATCCAGGCGTCCCAGGGAACGGTTGGCGTTCCCACGGCCCCTCCCCCTCCGGTTGTACCGGCAGGAGTCGACAATTCTGCAACCGGCGCTGCCAAACAGGCTACGGACCAGGCCAATGTCGGCGGTTCGGGCGATGGCCAGCAGGCTCAATCCGGCCAGGCCAAGTCCGGGCTGAGCGTGATTACTACGGAAGTCATCGGCTTCGGCAACTGCAGCGTGGGCGACGTGAGGGATGGCAAGGCGGGCTGCAGTTGATCTCCGATCCAGGGATATCGACGGGTGATTTTCCGCTCCAGGTGCCTGAATTCGGCATCCCGATCGGGGCGAAATCGTCACGTATCTGAAACATTGATGTAACACAATACATGCTTTCAAAATCAGTAAATACAAGAACTTACATGAAAGTGAGGGTCTACGCTCTGGCCTTGGGGTTGGTGCTCGTTCCGAGCATCGTTCACGCCTGGTGGAACGACGCCTGGTCGTCGCGCAAACAGATTTCGCTGGACGGCGGAGCCACCGGCGCGGATGTCCAGGAGACCTTGTCCGAGTTCCCGGTGCTGGTCCGCCTGCATACCGGAAACTTCGCCTACTTCATGGACCTGGCCGAGAACGGCAAGGATGTTCGCTTCATGGCGGACGACAAGACGCCTTTGAAGTATCACGTCGAGAAGTTCGACGCGATCAACGAGATGGCTCTGATCTGGGTCAAGGCGCCGCAGTTCCGTGGCGGCATCAGCACCGATTCGATCTGGATGTATTACGGCAACGCCGAAGCGCCGGATGGCGGCGACGCGAACGGGACGTACGACGTTCATCAGGCGCTGGTGTTCCATTTCGATGAGACAGACCCGATGCCGAAGGACGCCACCGCCTACGGCAACCATGCGGCGGATTCCAAGGCCGCGACGGAACCGGCGGGCTGGATCGGCGCAGCGGCCAAATTCACCGGAGCGGGCGGCATAACGATCAATGCCAATCCAGCTCTGCAACTTTCGCCCGATAAAGGCTGGACCTTTTCCGCCTGGCTGAAGATCGATCAGGCCCAGTCGAATGCTTACGTCTTGCACGCGGCGGAAGGCGAGAACGCGCTGGAGCTATCGGTTCGGGACACCGGCCTGGTCGCGAAATATGCGAACAACGGCCAAGGGGGCGAGACGCCTCCCGCGCCGTTGCAACTCGGCAAGTGGCAGCACATCGCCGTGGTTCTGCGGACGGACAAGCTGGAACTGTACCTGGACGGCAACAAGGCGGGCGAGTCGCCGGCTTCGGCGGGGCCGATGAATCCGCTGGTGACCTTGGGCGCCGGCGCCGCAGGCGATAGCCTCATCGGCTTTCTGGACGAAGTTCAGATTGCCAACACGGCGCGTACCGCCGACTGGATCAAGCTCTTGGCACGCAGCCAAAGCGCCGATTTCAACGTTCTCGGCTTCGGCCAGGACGAATCCAAGCAAGGGGCGGGCGGTCCCAATTATTTCGTCATCATCCTGCAAAGTCTGACTGTCGACGGCTGGGTGGTGATCGCCCTGTGCGGCGTCATGTTCGTGATCAGCGCCCTGGTGATGGTCACCAAGGGGCTGGCTATCTCCAGGGCCAATAAGGACAACCGCGCCTTCCTCGACCAATACCGGAACATGGACGCTTCCGCCGATCCCGGAGCGCTGGATCAGGAAGAAACCGAGGAGGAGAAGGAACTCGGCGAATCGGATTTTCTTGCCGCGGTGGTGGGCAAGCACGATCACTTCCAGAGTTCTCCCGTCTACCACGTCTACCACGCGGGGGTTCAGGAGCTCAAAAAGCGCTTCGGCACTTTGGCCAACCAACCCTTGACCGACGAGGCGCTCAACGTTCTGCGGGCGCGGCTCGACGCGGCGGTGGTGCGCGAGGGGCAAAAGCTCAACCGCAATATGGTATTGCTCACTATCGCCATCTCCGGCGGCCCGTTCTTGGGCCTGTTGGGTACCGTGCTCGGGGTGATGATCACCTTCGCCGTGATCGCCGCCACAGGCGACGTCAACATCAACTCCATTGCACCCGGTATCTCCGGCGCGCTGCTCGCCACCGTGGCTGGTCTCGCCGTCGCCATCCCGGCCCTGTTCGGCTACAACTATCTGCTCACCCAAATCAAGGACCTCACCGCGGAGATGCGGGTGTTCACCGACGAGTTTCTGGCCATGGTGTCGGAACGCCTGGCCGAGCGTCACCGCGGGGGATAAGCCATGAAAGTCGAATCCGAAGAGAAGGTCTACGACGACATCAACATCACGCCCATGCTGGACGTGGCCTATGTGCTGCTGCTGATCTTCATCATCATGACCACCGCCACGGTGCAAGGCATCACCGTCAATCTGCCCAAGGCCAGCGCCACGCCCGCTCTGTCCAAGCCGAAGACCAAGGCGATTTCGATTACCCAGGACGGCACCATTTATCTGGACACCTATCCGGTCAGCCTTCAGGAACTCGAAACCCGTCTGTCGCAGTACAAGGCGGCCACGCCGGACCTTCCGGTGGTGCTCAAGGCCGATGCCGCCATCCAGTATGAAAAGGTCATCGACGTGCTGGACGTGGTCACGCGCCTGCAGATCAGCCAGCTCGGTCTGGTGACGCAGAAGCTGGTGAAGTAAGGCTCCTCTTCGTCGCCCGCCATGAGCAAGAAAACTTGGCTTCGCTATCTGCCGCTCGGGATCGGCGGGGTTCTGATCGTCCTGATCGCGGTGGCGGTTTATTTTCTGAAGGACCTTTTCGAAAAGCCGGTGCAGACCAAGAAACAGGTCCAGCAGATCACCGTGATCCAACCGCCCCCGCCACCTCCGCCGCCACCGCCCGAGGAAAAGCCGCCGGAGCCGGAGATCAAGGAGGAGAAGATCGAAGAACCGGAACCGGAGCCCGAGCCGGAACCCGAGCAGCAAGCGGATGAACCGCCTCCCGGCGAGGATCTGGGGGTCGACGCCGAAGGTGCCGCCGGCTCTGACGCTTTCGGGCTGGTCGGCAAGAAAGGCGGAAGGGGGCTCATCGGGGGAGGCGGCGGCAACGCCATCATCTGGTACGGCCAGCAGTTGCAGCGCCAGATCGCGGACGAGCTCCGGGAGAAGCTGAGCCAGAGCAAGGCGCGGAACAAGAAGATTTCGGTGATTGCGAATATCTGGATCGGCGCCGACGGAAGCGTTTCCCGTGCCGAACTGGCCTCTTCCAGCGGGGACGGCGATGTGGACGAAGCCTTGCGTTCGGCTTTGGGGACACTCCGCTCCAGGCTCAAAGCTCCTCCGGAGAACATGCCGCAGCCGGTGAAGATCCGCATCCGCTCCTAAAACAGACTCAGAAATAACACGACTTGGGGAATTCCATGAAAGCAGACCGCAAGCTGCTCGCCGCGCCTTTGGCCTTGATTTTGGCGTCCACCGCGGCGGCGGGAGAAAAAGAAGAACTGCTGAAGCTCAAGAACACCACGCTCAATTTGATCGATATCCTGGTGCAGCAGGGAATCATCGACAAATCGAAAGCGGAGGACATGATCAAGCAGGCGGAAACCAAGGCTGCAGCGGAAGCCAAGGCGGAAGCCGCGAAGGAAGAGCAGGTCGCTGCAAAACAGGGTAATCCGGACAAGGGCAAGCCGGGACCGGTACGGGTGACCTACGTCCCTGATTTCGTGAAGGACGAGATTCGCGCCGAGGTGAGCAAGGAACTGCGCGACGAAGTGGTAAAGGAAGTCAAGTCCCAGGCCAAGACGGAAAAATGGGGCGTGCCGGCGGCTCTGCCGGATTGGGTGAACCGGTTCAAGTTGTCGGGCGATTTTCGCGTGCGTTTCGAGGATCAGTTATTTGCGGACGACAATCAGGAAGGCAGTTATCTTAACTGGCCGGTAATCAATGAAGATGGCGGCATCACTGCTGCGGGAGAGGATGCCTTCCTGAATACCACGGTCGACCGGCAGCGTTACCGAATTCGCGTGCGCCTTGGACTGGAGGCGCAAATCGCCGATCACTTCAAAGCTGGCATTCGCCTGGCCACCAGCAACGATCGCAGCCCGATTTCCATCAACCAAACCTTGGGACAATACGGGAAACAGTATGAGGTGGCGCTGGATCGGGCCTTTCTTCAATACGACCACGTGGACGGAAAGGGAACGGACTGGTTTACCGTATGGGCCGGGCGTTTCGCCAATCCATGGCTTTCCACGGACAACCTGTTCGACCCGGACCTCAGTTTCGAAGGTTTCGCCGGCACGTTCCGCCTGCCTATCGGACCCAAGGCAGAGCTTGCCCAGGACTTCTTCAGGTCGGGGCCTCAGTACCGTCAAATCAATATGGGATTTTCGACGCCTAACACGGCCTTCCTGACCTTGGGCGCCTTTCCCTTGCAGGAAATCGAATTGGAATCTCAGGACAAGTGGCTGTGGGCGGCACAAAGCGGCCTGGATTGGCTTTTCGGTACCAACACTCGGGTGAAGGCGGGCGTTGCCTATTACGACTACAAGAATATCGTGGCGCAGCCCAATGCGCTCGGTAGCCGCAGGAATGATTGGACGGCGCCGGAATTCTTCACCAAGGGCAATAGTTTGGCTGCGATACGCAGTCCCGGTAATGATCCAGACGGGTGCGCGGTCAATGAAATCGTTTGTCTGGTTGGCCTTGCATCCGACTTTAATATCGTAGATGCAATGTTTGCCCTGGATTACGGTGGCTTCGGCGAAAACCACGTGATGTTCACTGCCAATTACTCGGAGAACATCGGCTTTGATGAAAAGGAAATCCTGAAACGTACCGGAGAAACCATCAAGCCCAAGACTACCGCCTTTCAGGTCCGTCTCGACGTGGGCCGGCCGGAAATCCGTAAATTCGGCGACTGGAGCACTTTCTTCGCATACAAGTATCTCGAGCGAGATTCGGTACTGGATGCGTTCACGGACTCCAATTTCCACTTGGCCGGGACCGATGCGAAAGGATGGATGGCCGGCATGGTATATGGCTTGGCGAAAAACACTTGGGCCAATATCCGCTGGCTCTCGGCCGACGAAATCGACGGTCCTCCGTTCGGGGTCGACGTGCTGCTGGTGGACTTGAACGCGCGGTTCTAATTCCATTCGGCATTCGATAGAACATTCATCGTAGGATGGGTAGAGCGAAGCGAAATCCATCGATGGCGGGTTAGCCCCTCGGCTCCGCGTAACCCACCGACCCTTCGACTTGGCTCAGGACAGGTCCGCGGGTGCTCGGCGGGTTACGGCCTCGCGGCCTAACCCACCCTACAAAACAATTCCTGATTGAAAGCGATTTGGAATAAAACATCGAGATCGAGTCATGAGCCCATTCGACATGCGTTCGCTTTTCTTGATTCGGCGGACGAAAAACGCCGTCCTTTTTCTGTTGCTGTGGTGCGCCGTGGTTGGCCCTTCGGCAGTACACGCCCAGGCGCCCAAGCAAGACAGTGCTGCGGCTCAAGCCTTGCGCAAGGCGCAGGGCATGCTGCGCCAGTTGAGCCAGGAGAAGACGGCTTTGGAAGGGGAAAAGAGCGCCTTGCTGGACCAGGTCGGAAAGCTTGAAGACAAGATCAAGCAACTCGAAGGATTGGAGAGTGTGGTCCAGCAGCAGAAGGCCAGTCTCGATAACTTGAGAGCCGGTAACGAATCGCTGCAGGGGCGCATCCATCAGGATTCCGAACGCATTCGCGGCCTCAACGAGCGTTTGCGCGCTGCGGTCGGCCAGTTGAAGAAATACCAGCAGGACAATGCGCTTCTGGTCGGCGCGGTGGCCGAGCGATCCCGATGGATTGAGGCGTGCACGGAGAAAAACCAAGGCTTGTACCAAGCAAACCGCGAATTGCTGGACAAGTATCAAGGCAAGGGATTTTGGGATGCGCTCACCGAAGGCGAACCCTTTACCCAAATCAGTTCGGTGAAGGCCGAAAACGAAGCTCAGGAGTTCCAATTCAAACTCGAAGACCTCCAGGTCACGCCTTGGCAGGAAGCCGGCGTGGCCGTTTCGGAAACAAGCCCGGCCGCAAGTGAGAATGCGCCGCCGCCCGATGAGGAGGAGGACGAAGAGTGAACGGAAACGGGCGCATACGACTCGGCCGGACGGCACGCCAGGGTTTGGCGGGCCTACCGGGATAGAGGCTCCATATAGTTCGAAAATCCCTTCCCGATCAAATGGGTGCCGACCTTCCGGCCCACCCAGGCGATGTACCAATGCCGTTAGAGCGTTTTCCATCCCGGTGTACGGATTCGTGCCAGGAGGGGAGAACGTAGGTCGGCAATCCCTTCCCAATCGCAAACGGTCGCTTTAGTCGCGACCCTTCCAATCGCAAACGGTCGCTTTAGTCGCGACCCTTCCAATCGCAAACGGCCTGGCCGGGAGCGCCGGCCACGCCCTTCCCGAAGACACCGTTTGCGATTGGAATGCCGGGGTCCAGACGCTACGGATGGCAGAGGCCTCTCACTTCCTTGTGCACTGGATTCATGCCGCACAGTCCCTGTGCGGCACCCTACGGGCGCTTCGCGTGCAAATCGGCCTCGCCACGCTACGCCGTCCCGCTTCGCTCGCGAGTCCTGGGCAGTCCTTCCCTGGCCTGCCCGCTCGCCGCATTGCGCCTCGCCCTGCCGATTTGTCCGGCACAAATTTGCCAGGAGCAAATTTGGACGTGCGGAGCACGGTCCGTAGGACGAACCCCAGGGATGGGGTGAGCAATCCCTGCCGGAAGGGGCGTTCTGGCGCTCCCAGAACGACCGTTTGCGATTGGAAGGACGGCTTAACTTAACGGCACTGGGCGATGTACGGGATGACCGGACATCGCTGAGGCCGGGCATCTTTTCCCGCCGGTGGGGCCGTCAGCTGCCCGGTCCGGGTTCGGCCTTGTTGAGGAGGGTGCCGAGGAGGGGGGTGGTGTTGAGGTGGGCGAGGGCC
>Ga0268293_130_pt1 | contig 89708 bp, 87 predicted proteins | sample MetcoculturR22M_FD_191344 | JGI IMG/M metagenome (GOLD analysis project Ga0268293, IMG submission 191344) | Soil microbial communities from Anza Borrego Desert, Southern California, United States - Methanotrophic co-culture R2.2-M | ecosystem: Environmental > Terrestrial > Soil > Desert | place... | reverse complement strand
AAAACGCGAGCCAATCCGCGCATGCAGTGCGGTCAGCTCCGCGTCCCACTGTCGTATCGAGTCTTGCATGGCAGTCTCCTCAGTCGATTACCATGCTTGTTAGACCTAAATAAATGCGGCTGTAGTACTAAGCACCCTGACGAAACGCTTGCGACGCCAGATACGAATCCGACACACCGGAGATGAAAGCCATGAAACTCAACGCAGAGTCCTTGAGACAAATGAAGTCGGTAAAGCCGATCCCGATGCTGACGGCTTACACCGCCCCCGTAGCCCGCTCTCTCGAAAAAGCGGGGATTCCGGTCATCCTGGTCGGAGACACGGTGGGGATGGTGGAAATGGGCTTCGACAGCACGCGCCATGTCACCATCGAGCACATGCAATACCATATCGGCGCCGTCCGCCGCGGCGCGCCGAATACGCATATCATCGGCGATCTTCCATACAACAGCGATCGCGATCCGGCCACGGCCCTGAATAACGCCAAACTGCTGCTGGACGCCGGCGCCGACAGCATCAAGCTGGAAGGTCCGAAGTACGACGTGATCGCTCATCTCGTTGCCAACGGAATCGACGTGGTCGGCCATACCGGATTGACGCCCCAGACGGCTTCCGACTTCCGACAGGTCGGAGGCAAGAAAAGCGACGCGGAACGCATCTTGAGCGAAGCGATCGACATCGCGGAAGCGGGCGCGTTCTTGGTGGTTCTGGAGCACATACCGGCAACCCTGGCGAAGACCATCACGCAGTCGATCAAGGTGCCCACCGTGGGAATCGGTGCCGGCGCATCGTGCGATGGACAGGTTTTGGTCATTAACGACGCGATCGGCCTGGGGGATTTCTGGCCGCCGTTTTCGAGACAGTACGCTTACGTTGGCAAAGCGATCGTCGATGTTGCCGAGCGATTCATGAAGGAAGTCGACGACGGAACCTTCGTGGACAATGTTCTCCACATGCGCGGTTCAAGGAAGAGATAGAGATAGCGATTTGTCCGACCGAAGCGGCCGCTCCGACCGAACCGCCGGAACAGAGGCGCAGCTAGGCAATTCCTTGCAGATGAATGTATCCGGCCGGTCAGGAAAACTCACGCGCTCTGCTAAAATTCGCGGTTTATTCTCGAGACCGACCATTGACGACACGCAGCCAACTTTTCCGCCGAGCACCGGACTGGTTTCAACTTGGAAGCAGTCAGCGCAGCCAGATCCCCGAAGGGCTCCATCCATGGCTTTTCGAAGCCGGCTCGCTGACCCGCCGGGTTCGCGGCCTTTGCGGCGGCGATTTTCGCCTCCGGGTGCTGCAGCAGGACTGGCTGAGGCCGTTTGCCGACGAATCGAGAGCGCTGAGACTTAGACCTTCGCGGGTCGCGTTGGTACGCGAGGTGGCTCTTCAATGCGGCGAACAGCCCCTGGTCGTGGCGCGCAGCATCATACCGGCAAGTATTCTCCGCGGCGCTCAGCGCCATCTGGCTTCTTTGGGCAACCGCCCGCTGGGAGAGATTCTTTTCTCCGACCCGAACCTGAAGCGGCTGGGGCTGGAATTGGCCGTCGTCGAAAGGGCGAAATGGCTACCGGAACGTTCCAAAGCTCTTGACTTCGCCGAATCGTCCGACCGAATCTGGGGTCGGCGCTCGCTGTACGCCGTCGCGCACGGAAACCTGTTAGTAGCCGAGTTTTTTCTACCTTCTCTGTTGAAGCGAGAAGCAAGCCTATGATCGACCAACCGACCTTCCGGCTGTCCAGCCGTCGTCTCGAGCTTTACTGGCGATTGATGCGTCTGGACAAGCCCATCGGCATCTTCCTTCTGCTTTGGCCGGCCCTGTGGGCGCTATTGATTGCCGGAAACGGCAAACCCGACGTCCTGGTGAGCTTCGTCATCGTCACCGGCGTCGTGCTGATGCGGGCGGCGGGCTGCGTGATCAATGACTACGCCGACCGCGACTTCGACCCCCACGTCAAACGCACCAAATTACGTCCGATCGCCGCCGGACTGGTGACACCCAAGGAAGCGCTTTGGCTGTTCGTCGTGCTGTGCCTGGTATCGTTCGGCCTGGTTCTACTCACCAACCCGCTCACAATCGCGCTGTCGGTCCCCGGCGCTTTTCTCGCCGCGTCCTATCCGTTCATGAAGCGCTACACCTATCTTCCGCAAGCCTATCTGGGACTCGCCTTCGGCTGGGCGGTGCCCATGACTTTCGCGGCCCAGACGGGCGGCATTCCGTGGGTCGGCTGGGAACTTTACTTCGCCACCATCCTGTGGGCTTTGGTTTACGACACGATGTACGCCATGGTGGATCGGGAGGACGATCTCAAGATCGGCGTCAAATCCACCGCCATTCTGTTCGGCGACATGGATCGGGTGCTGATCGGAATGCTTCAGGTCTTCGTGCTGCTGATTCTTTATTCGGTGGGAAGGCAATCCGGGCTTGGAATAGCCTATTTTCTCGGTCTCTTGGTCGCCGCCGGGCTGGCCGCCTACCAACAGTATCTGATCCGGGAGCGCGATCCCGCCGGCTGCTTCAAAGCATTTCTGAACAATCATTGGTTCGGCGCGGCGGTATTTTTCGGGTTGGTAGTCGACTACGTCTCCCGCCTTTAGAGCATTTTCCGATTCGGTGTCAGAGAGCCCGATAGGTAGGTCGGCAATCCCTTCCCAATCGCAAACGGTCGCTTTAGTCGCGACCCTTCCGACAAAATCCTTTGCCGAGCCGATAAGTCGGCAAGGGATTGCCGACCTACGTTCTTCCCGCCCGACACGAAGCCGTACACCGGGATGAAAAACGCTCTAGGATGCCTCCGGAGCACCAGCAAGCTCGCATCGAGCCCTCGTTTCACCCGGACTGTTCAACCGCCAATGCCTTACGAGCGAGATGATAAACGAGCAGAGGCAAAGGCATGCGCAGCCAATGGCCCCGAACATAAAGCATCCACCGGGCAATCCCCGTGAAACGGTCGGCGACTGTGGAATGCTTCGGCCGAAGCGCCCGTAAGAACAGCGCATCCATCAGGCTGAGCAATGGCCGCGCCGGCGATCCCACCGCAGCCTTGGCCTGAATCCGCGGAGGAATTCGCGTCCCCAGTATCTTCTCCGTATAACGAAAAGCGTAAAACAAAGGCCTGGCAAGACCGACCTCCACGGCTCGTTCCATCAGACGCTCCCAAAAGCTGTCGTCAGCGGCTGCGAAGTGCGTAAGCAGGGTATCGATATCGGCGAGGTCTCTAAATCCCGAATCCAGTTCGCCTTCCAAAAAAAGATGAGTAGCACTGTGCAGCACCATATCTTCGGGCGCAAGCACAAACAGCCTGTCATGTCCCGGCAACGGCGCTGCCGCAGCGAGCATTTTTTTCGAATCGGCCCGAATCCTGGAAGTAATCGGTGTAATAGCATGATGTACATCGATAACCGTACCACGCTTAATGTGCTGCATCGGTGGGATTTCGTGCATCCATTGGCGATAGTAGCGCTGGTCATAAGCATCATGATGCGTGCTTATCCAGCCATGCAGCATCAGCGCCGCTTCGACATCGGCCAATCGCTCGCGCGGCACCAGTATGTCGATGTCAGCAAACACACGCCCCCGTGCTGCCGGTAGGCCGGCCATTGCGTAGGCCGCCCCCTTGAGCAGGACGATTGGAGCCTGAGTTCTAGCCAGGGCCTTTCGGATTTGCTCGACCTCAATTTCCACGGCCTGGTTTTGCCGGCGTGCAACCAGGTGCGCAGAGATCAGATGTCTGCGGGGAGCCTCCGGGATTAGATCGAGCAAGCCATGGTCTTCGAGTCGGGCCGCTAACTTGGCGAGTACCTTTGCCGCCCTGCACTGGCGGATAACGATGTCCCAGTCGCCGAGAGAACAATCGATTAGAGTCTCGGTGCATGTCAGCGCCTTGGCGGCGGCGACATTCATCGGGCCTGACATAGCGGAGGCGCCTTCAAATCAGCAAATATCGAGATGGCATCATCCAGCTTACTATAGGTAAATTCATAACATTCAGCCTGATCGACTATGCCTATCAAAGCATCAAAGCCTATTGCACCCAGTAAGGTGTAATTAAATGAGTTTTCGGCGAGACGCACGACTGTCCGAGCCTTGGAGTGAGGCCGCAACCGAACGGCAGCATCGCGCTCGTAACGAGGAAAGATGACCCACGCAGGACAAGCCGTTTCGCGAGAACGGAGAATGCTGCCGACCGGCGCTTTCATGTGAGTTACTGTCCCTTTGCGGGTATCTTTTACTACCGGCCCAATCACTGCCGAAGGATTGAAATGGCGGATAATTTCGATCGAATCATTCTTGAGCCCGATCGGGCGGGGAATAGGCGTTATCCGAAGCGTTGCCGGATCGATAAGAGCCAATTCATCGGAAAGCAGCCTCCATCCGCGACTGACCAAAGCGGCGCAGAGTGTACTCTTGCCCGAACCCGGGGGAGCCGCCAAAATTGCCGCACATCCCTCCCGCTCAACGACCGCTGCATGAATCATCAGAAACCGATGGCAATGGTTCGCTATACACCAATTAAGCCCCCATTCGAACATGGGATAAGCTTGCTCGTAAGGCAAAGGCTTAAATGGAACCGTGCCGTCGAATTCAAAGCTGACCTGAGGGCGGAACCAGCGATACGCCGATCGAGGTCGCCGCAACGATACGTGGAAATCTGCAAACGCGCTTGAACCTGGTACCGGGTACTCGCTGTAGTAAAGCTGTAAGCCGGCTAAAACGCTAGGAATATCGGTATAGATTCGGACAACAAACGGAGCAAGTTCTAGAGTTACGCCCTTGTCCGAAAATTGCGCGGACAGGGTCTCGTCGAAGGAGTTAAAAGAGCTCAACTGGCAATTATTTCAATTAGGCCAAGACGCTGAAATTCTTCTAATGTGATGTCAAGAACTCGAATCAACTCCTGTTCGTCGAGATCACCTTTTGCGTTTATTCTGGCAAGAATGGTTGAAGTCTTAAGCGCCTTCTCAGCCTGCAGCATTTCTAGAATCTGAGCACTCAATTTCGGCACTGCGTAAGTGTTACAGCTGGCTGCATCGAATACCACGCATTCGTCCTGCCAAAGCGGCGACATCTTCAGGCGGACCGCCGAACAAAGAGTGACCACGCGTAAGGTCATGAAGATTAAAAGCAGTTTATACCAAACCCATCTAATCCTTAGACAAACCCCATGGTGCTTTGTAGATAAAAAATGATTTCCGTTACTCCCCATTTAACACCATTCGTGGGCTGATACTCCGTTAAAGGACCTTTCGCAAACATCTCTTTTGCTTGATCTACCGAAACTGGATACTTCGAATCGGCATTTGCGTTATAAATCGCCGCAATAATGAATTGGGCGAACTGGGCGGCTTGCGGATCGGGCTGCTTTTCCGGAAACGCCAAAAGTTCCCATACAGACGCAAGCCGAGTTTGATCTACAGTCCCGGCACCGTTTGTTGGTAAAACTGGTATAAAAGTAGTAGTGGCGCCAACATACACATCCACGGTTGTACCAAAACTGGATATCTTTGAAGCGGGAGGATTCGAGTCCGATGAAAAAAATGTGTCAAACGAAGGGACACCGCCCCCGGTACAGCCGATCGGATTTCCACTGCCGTCTTGTATCTGCAGTTGCGGTGCATCCAATCCACCTAGAGGCCATGAACCGAACGAAGCACACATCACCAAATAGGAAGGCGGTTTTCCATTGCAGGAATAAACCGGCTCCTCTGTTTGGGGACTGGTGTTTCCAGATGCATGCCGGGATGGAGTGGCACAAGCATTAGCCAACGGCGAATAACCAGAAAAGCTCATCAGGACAGGCGTGGTCAGACCAATTCTCGTCAAATTGCGCCGCGTTTGATCAATTTCCTTTTGCTGCGTTGATGACCGCAACTCAGACTGTTCTTCATGAAGCATATCTTTAGCCATTGTTAGTGCAAATTTCCGATTGTTAAAAACTCTAATGCAACTTACGCGCCGATCACCCTAATAAATTGATTTCTTGGCAACTTTTGATCGCATGCGCAACAATTTTGGTACATTTGTAAAACTTTCTGACGTTTGCCAAGATTTGGAGCGAAAGTCAATCAAACTTTACTTCCCGGTAATCTAGTTTAACAGCTGAGTATCCGCCACCCGGACATATTTGCAACTTTCGATCAGAAGCGTGCGTTCGCGATTTAGCCAGGCTTGGAGAACAGCCGGTACCAAGATTTTATTCAACAGCGTCCTGCTACCCTATAACTCTCCCGACTTCGACACACAGAACGACCTTGCTTTCACATGTTTACGTAGTTCGGTCCCCCGCCCCCTTCTGGAGGCACCCAGTTGATGTTCTGTGCCGGATCCTTGATGTCGCATACTTTGCAGTGAACGCAGTTCTGCGCGTTGATCTGGAATCGGGCCGGCTGTCCCGGCGCCTCCACGATTTCATAAACCGCCGCCGGGCAATAACGCTGCGCCGGCTCGTCGTACAGTGGCAGATTCCGCTCGATCGGGATGGCCGGATCGGTCAGAACGAGATGGCAGGGCTGGTCTTCCTCGTGATTGGTGTTGGAGAGATAGACCGAGGATAGTCTATCGAAGCTCAGCACGCCGTCGGGCTTCGAATAATCGATCTTACGACTGTCCGCGGCTCGATCCAACGAGGCGTGATCCGGAACGCGATTGTGCAGGGTAAACGGCAGCTTTCCCCGGAAAACATTCTGATCGATCCAAATGAACGCGCTTCCAACAAGCGTTCCGAATTTCGCCAACGCGGGACCGAAGTTCCGGCCCCGGAACAGCTCCTGATCGACCCACGATTGGCGATAACGGCCGCCCATATCCGGAATTCCGCCCGTTTCCAGCGCCTCGAACACCGCCTCCGCCGCCAGCATGCCGGTCTTCATGGCGGTATGATTGCCCTTGATCTTCACCGGGTTGAGAAAACCGGCATCGCAACCCGCCATCACGCCGCCCGGAAAAGACAGCTTCGGCACCGACTGCCAGCCGCCCTTGTTCACCGCGCGGGCGCCGTAGCCGATCCGGGTTCCGCCTTCGAGGAACCGGCGCACCACCGGATGGTGCTTCCAACGCTGCATTTCGCTGAAAGGATTCAAATAAGGATTACGGTAATTCAAGGCCACAATCAAACCGAGCAAAACCAATCCGTCCTCGCCGTGGTAAACGAAGCCGCCACCTTCGGTTTCGTTGTCCAAAGGCCAGCCTAAGGTGTGAACGACCCATCCGGGCCGATGACGCGACGGATCGATGCGCCAGATTTCCTTGATGCCGATGCCGTAATGCTGCGGATCGACGTCCCGCCGCAATTCGAAGCGCTCCATCAGCCGCTTGCCCAAATGCCCGCGGCAGCCTTCGGCAAAAATCGTGTAGGGCGCTCGCAGCTCCACGCCCGGCTGATAGTTCGGCTTCTTCGAACCGTCCCTGGCAATGCCCATGTCGCCCGTGACGACGCCGGCTACTGCGCCCGCGTCGTCATAAAGCACATCGGCCGCGGCGAACCCCGTGAATATCTCGGCGCCAAGGGCCTCGGCTTTTTCCGCCAGCCATCGGCACAAGCGGCCCAGGCTGATCACGTAATTGCCCTCGTTACGCATCGGCTTCGGCATCAGAAAGCCGGGCGCTTTGAACGAGCGCTTTTCGCTAAGGAGGTAATGCAATTCATCGTGTTCGACGGCCACGGTGACGGGCGCGCCCTGCCCTTTCCAGTCCGGGAAAAGTTCGTTCAGGGCGGTCGGCTCGAACACGGCGCCGGAAATGATGTGGGCGCCGACCTCCGCACCCTTTTCGACGACGCAGACCCGGAGCGACTTTCCGGCTTCATTGGCCAGCTGCATCAATCGGCAGGCGGCGGACAGTCCCGCGGGGCCGGCCCCCACGATGACGACATCGAACTCCAGACTCTCCCGATTCACGATTTATCCTTGGGCCGAGCATCGACCAATGCCGGCAGCACCTCGAACAAGTCGCCCACCAGGCCGATATCCGCCACTTCGAAGATTGGCGCATCGGGGTCCTTATTGACGGCGACGATGGTCCCCGCATCCTTGATTCCCGCCAGATGCTGTATCGCGCCCGAAATACCGAAGGCGAGATAAAGCTCCGGCGCGATGATCTTGCCGGTCTGCCCCACCTGCAAGTCGTTCGGAACGAATCCGGCATCCACCGCCGCGCGGGAAGCGCCGACCGCCGCGCCCAGCCGATCCGCCAGGGCGTAGATCAAGTCGAAGTTTTCCTTGCTTGCCAGGCCGCGCCCGCCGGACACCACCACGCGGGCCGACTGGAGATCGGGACGCCCGCCGCCGGACGAACCTTCGACCCGGAGAAAACGCGTGTGGGTCGGGCAGTCGAAATCGAGGCTGATTTTTTCCACAGGCGCCGATCCTGTCTCGGCAACCGCCTTGAACGAAGCCGTACGCACGGTCGCGACGACGATGCCCGGCGGCGTTTCGATCGTTTCCAGCGCGTTGCCGGCATAAATCGGCCGCTCGAAGACATTTCGGCCGAGCACCCGCATGATGTCGCTGACTTGCGGAACACCGAGCAGCGCCGCCGCGCGTGGCAGAACATCCTTGCCGAAGGTGGTCGCCGGCGCCAGCACATGGGTGTAGTCCTTGGCCAGCGCGGAAACTTGCGGCGCCAGAACCGCCGCCACTGGGTTACGGTTGGCGGCATGTTCGACCAGCAACACACGGGTCACGCCATTCAGCCGGGCCGCGGCTTCAGCAGGTTTGTTCTCCGCCTCGGCGAACACCGCCACATCGACCGCCTCAGGTCCGAGAGCCAGCGCGCAGGCCACGGTTCTCGAAGTCGAAAGATTCAAGGTTTCGCCGTCGTGCTCGGCAATAACCAATACCTTGCTCATGACAACAGCCCTCGCTCGCGCAGCGCCGCCACCAGCTCGTCGACCGAAGCCACTTTCCGGCCGGCCTGGCGCTTTGGCGGCGGCGCGACTTTGAGCAGCCTGGCCTCCGGTACGAACTCGACGCCCAGGTCTTCCCGCGTAACCGTTTCGATCGGCAGACGGCGCGCCTTCATGATGTCCGGCAACTTGGGATAACGGGGAATATTGAGGCGAAGGTCGGCGGAAATCACCGCCGGCAGGTCGATCGACAGAAATTCGAGCCCGGCGTCCACCTCGCGGGCAACGGTAGCGGTTTTATCGGCCAATTCGATTTTGGAGGCGAAGGTGGCCTGGGGCCAGCCGAGCAGGGCCGCCAGCATCTGCGGGGTTTGGTTGCAGTCGTCGTCGATGGCCTGCTTGCCCATGAGAATCAACTCGGGATTTTCGCGCCGGGAGAGCCCGGCCAGGGCGCGCGCGGCGTTGACGGGTTGAGGCGCTGCATCCAGGGGTATATGAATCGCCCGGTCCGCACCGAGCGCCAAAGCGCTCCGCAGCTGCTCCTGGACCGCCTGCGGCCCGATCGAAACGGCCACGATTTGCGTCGCCTTGCCGGCCTCCTTAAGGCGAATCGCCTCTTCCAGGGCGATCTCGTCGAAGGGATTCATGCTCATCTTCACCCCATCCAGCATGACGCCCGAGCCGTCCGGCTTCACCTGGATGCGCACGTTGTAATCCACCACGCGCTTTACACTCACCAATACCTTCATGCGCCACCTCGGATCGTCGGCGGGAGCGTATTCTTCGTCCCTAAGCCATATAATAACTTTATGACTCGAAAAAGCACTCTCTTCGACATGACGCCTCTCTCCCAAATCAGCTATATCGATTCGCCCAGCCAACTCCAAGATTTCTGCCGCGCCGTCAAGAACTCTCCATGGCTCGCCGTGGACACCGAGTTCCTGCGCGAGAAAACCTACTTTCCCAAATTCTGCCTGCTCCAGATCGCGACCGCCGACAAGGTCGCCTGCATCGATCCGCTCGCGCTCGAATCCTTGGAGCCGGTAGCGGATTTACTGTTCGATCCGGCCATCACCAAGGTTTTTCATGCCGGGCGACAGGATTTGGAAATGTTCTTTCATTTGTGGGGACGTTTGCCGACACCGATCTTCGATACCCAGATCGCGGCTCCCCTGATCGGCTTGCCCGAACAAATCAGCTATGCCGGACTGATTTCGGAACTGCTCGGAATAACCTTGGGCAAAGGACATGCGCGCACCGACTGGTCGCTCCGGCCCCTGGCCGATGCGCAATTGCGCTATGCGGCCGACGACGTCATCCATCTCGGAACCGCTTACCTGAAACTGTGCCAGCGACTGGAAGCCTTGGGCCGCCTGGACTGGCCGAAAGGCGATTTCGGCGCCCTGCTCGATCCGAAGCTTTACGAGAATGCGTCCGATCAAGCCTGGCAGCGTATCAGCGGACATTATCAGCTGAATGCGTCCCAGCTCGCCGTGCTGCAGGCGCTCGCGGCCTGGCGCGAGGACAACGCGCGCCAGCAGGATATTCCACGCAGTTGGCTGGTCAAGGACGAGGTTTTGTTCGATCTCGCACGGCTTCAGCCGACGAATGCCGACAAGTTCAAGCTGATCCGGGGACTGGAGGAACGGACGCTCAAGCGTTACGGCAGCCAATTGTGCCGGATCATCGACGAGGCGAAACATCGTCCGCCGCCGGCGGTTTCTCTCAGGCCGCGGCAGGCCAAAAAGACGCCCGAACAGGAAGCGCTGCTCGACGTATTGACCGCCGTAGTGCGTCTTCGGGCCGCCCAGCACACCCTGAACCCGGCGGTGCTCGCAGGCCGCAAGGACCTGGAACAACTGATGGATGACCCGGAGCAATCGAAACTGCTTCAGGGCTGGCGCAAGGCGATGGCCGGAGCGGAACTGGAAGCGCTCCTTCAGGGCGAACGGCAACTCAGAGTGATCAACGGCCGTTTACGGATGGAACCGCATGGATGACGCCCGCTATCCCGAACTGATCTCGGCGCTGCGGAACCCCGCCGCCTACGATCATCCCACGGAAGCCATCGAAATCCGGGAGACCCATATCTCCTGGGTTTTGCTGACCGCTCCACACGCCTACAAAATCAAGAAGCCGGTGGATTTCGGCTTCCTCGACTTCACCACCCTGGACAAGCGCCGCCGGTTTTGCGAAGAGGAACTCCGCCTCAATCGCCGGCTCGCGCCGGACTTGTATCTGGCCGTCGTCCCCATCGCCGGAGATCCCCGAAATCCGCGAATCGGCGGCAGCGGCACCCCCATCGAATTCGCCATCAAGATGCGCCGCTTCGACGAAGCGGCACTATTCGATCGTCTGTGTCAGGACGATCGCCTGTCGGCCGAACACATGGACAAGCTGGCCGAGACGCTGGCCCGATTCCACGCGAGCGTAAATCGCAGCACCATCGAAGACGCCCACGGACTCCCGGAACACATCTACGACGCCGCCGAACATAATTTCACCCACATCGAGCCCTTGCAGGACGATCCGGTCGACGTCGCCAAGCTGGAAGCCGTGCGCGCCTGGACGTCCGAGGCGTATTCGCGCTGCCGGGAGACCATGCTCGCCCGAAAAGCCGCCGGCTTCGTTCGCGAATGCCACGGCGATCTCCACCTCGGAAACATCGTGCTCATCGGCGACGAGCCTACGCCGTTCGACTGCATCGAATTCAGCGAAGACTTGCGCTGGATCGATGTGATGAGTGAGCTGGCCTTTCTGGTCATGGATCTGGAAGTCAAAGGCAAGCGGGATTTGGCTTTCCGGCTTCTAAACCGCTACCTGGAAGTTACCGGAGACTACCGTGGTCTCTCGCTCTTCCATTATTACCGCGTCTACCGCGCCATGGTTCGGGCCAAGATCGCCCAACTGACCCGCGCCTCTACCGGCGACACCGCGAAGCAGCAGGAGTTATTGGACCTGTACCGGCGCTATCTCGATTACGCATCCGGCCTCATCCGGCCTCAAAAACCGGCATTGCTCATCACCCACGGTTTCTCGGGCAGCGGCAAGTCCCACATCGCGGGCCAAATCGCCGAGCGCCTCCCGGCCATACGCCTGCGCTCCGACCTGGAACGAAAACGCCTGGCCGGCTTCGCCGAACACGCCAGCACCGCATCGACCCTCGACGCCGGCATCTACACCGCGGACATGACGCGCAGAACCTATAGCTATCTGCTGGATACCGCCGAAGATATCCTGAAATCCGGCCTCTCCGTCATCGTCGACGCCACGTTCCTAAAACACGAGCAGCGGGAAAGCCAGAAAATGCTGGCCGAACGGCTCGGCGCATCATTCCTGATCCTCGACTGCCAGGCACCGATCGCCACACTGAAAAGCCGCATCGAATCCCGCGCCCTGCTGGGCCGCGACCCCTCTGAAGCCGATCTGTCGGTACTAGACCGTCAGCTTGCGGCGCATGATGAATTAACCGAAGACGAGCAGCGCGATACGTTGACGGTTGATACCGGCGGAGCGATCTCTACTGATGAAGTTCTCGAGAAGATTTACCGAAGGATCGGCAAATCATCCGATTAAGGTCGTCTTGCGGAAAACGGAACAGCTACATCCGATGCAAAAAATAAAGCCTGACTTTGCCACATCTCACTAGTGTGAAATTTTTCGACACTTTAGGCATTTACTTTTAATTAGACCGCACCTTTTTCCCTGCGCACTATGGAAATCCTCCCCTGGCTTCCCGCCATTACTACAACTGGGTTGTTTGCCGCTGCTCTATGGCTCGGTCGCCAACTAATTTCAACGCGCCTTACGACGAGCGTCGAACACGAATTCAACAAGAAGCTTGAGTTGTTGCGTGCGGACATGCGTGCCAGCGAAGAACGCCTAAAGGCAGAGTTACGCGAGAAGGAAGCAGAAATCTCGGCTCTTCGGACTGGCGCACTTTCAGCCCTTGCGAGTCGTCAGGCAGCTCTCGACAAACGTCGCTTGGAAGCAGTGGATCAACTGTGGGCTTCAGTCACCGCTCTCGCTCCAGCACGTGCCATTGCTGCAAACATGTCGGTCATCAATTTTGAGTTTGCCGCAAAGGAGGCAGAGCGAGATTCATCGGTTCGCCAGTTCTTTGAGATGATCGGCGGAGACTTTGACCCAAAGTCAGTCGATTTGAGTGGTGCAGCGAAAGCTCGGCCCTTCGTCACACCAATGGTTTGGGCCGTCTTTTCGGCAATCCACGCAGTGACGATGCACAGCGTCATGCGCTGGCATGTCTTGAAGGGAGGCCTCGGAACATCAGATTTCGCTGACCACAAAGCAATCAAAAAGCTCGTGGTCGCCGCACTCCCTCACTACGCTGACTATCTCGAAAAGAATGGGCCGTCGGTCTACTACTACGTTCTTGAGGCTTTGGATGCTCGGCTTCTCACTGAAATCCAGAACATGCTGTCTGGCGTTGAGAGCGACAAGGCAAGCATTGAGCAAGCCGCCGAAATAGTTCGCCAAGCTAATGCATTGCAGGCGGCAACGAGAGAAAGTGGAAATTCGACCTAATCCGTTTGTTCGAAGAGCCGCTTCTCTTCGTCAAGAACGCGACCAAATGCAAGAAGCGAAGGGGTCAGAGAAGCGAAGGGGTCAGGCTTTTGTTGTTTACTTTCGATTCCAACACGCCCCGACTATTCCACCCCGTATCCCCCGACGGTTCGCAATCCCAGGTGCTCGACAAACGGAATGAAGTCCCGATCGGAAAACAGCTGGGCGTGTCCCTTTTCGATGCGGAATGTAGCGATGATGACGTCGGCGGTTTTGCGGGTGGTGATGCCCCGTTTTCTGAGTGCCCGATAATTCTCCACGTTTTTGTGCGCCTGTTCGGTGCCGAGCAAGTCATAAACGGTTAGCGACATCAGCAACCGTTTAGCCGTTCGGAAATGCCATCCTGGCGAAATCCTTGCAAGACCTCGGTTGGATCAAGTCGCCGATCGCCAGCGGTTCCACGCCGAGCAGTTCGTCGAGTATGGCAGTTTGGGGCGTGTCGATGCCGTTGAAGGAGGGCACACCGGGGTCAGATCTCACATTCCAACATTTCAGCACTATGGGATGGTCGGACACCGACTTCAGGGGCGCTATAAGGCGATATTGGTTCAGAAGGACACCTACTTGATACGGGTTGGCTGCTCAGCCAGTTTGGGCGGGAACGCAAGAGCGCGATCAAGTCCTGCCGTCGATTCGTAATGGACGGCAGAGGGCTGCCCAGTCCACTGGATCAGACCCACCATCAATTGCTATTGGGCGATAATGCGTTCGTCGAGCGATACCGGCAGAACAAAAGCCCGAAGAACTCCGGGCTCCAAAGCGCATCGGCGGTTTATCGCCCTGTCCCTTGACGACTATCGGCAACGCTATCCGGACAGGAATGAGGCATTGGCGCGGGCCTATCTATCCGGCGCTTACACTATGTCGGAGATCGGCACTCATCCAGGCGTTCACTGTAGGAAGCTCTGAACAAGTGGATTCCGTTCATGCCCTTCGACTTAGCTCAGGACAGGCCTGTCGACGGACTTAATCAGAGCTTCCTTAACTGGATTCAGGAGAAAACCGGTATCGATGCGGCCAGCGAGGTCCACTCCTCTCGGGGGCTCCTCGTTCACGTCTTCGGTCGCCTAGCGGCCGCCATCTTCTTATTGAACGTCTTACCGCAAAGCGCTTAATTTGCATTAAAGCGCGACCCGCCGGGACGCTGGCCGTTTACAGGTATTGCTTTACATTCGGCTCCGGCGCTTTGCTCAGGTTCTGTTGTCCGGTGCGCCGCTTAGCTAGACGTTGGGCATCTTGCAGCAGTGTCCTCGCGCCATTGACATTATGTAGCCGAGCGGCTACGGTTAGCCCATGATCGAAATCCGCAAGACAGACGTCTTCGCTCAGTGGCTCGATGGCCTGCGAGACATCCAAGCGAGAGCGCGTGTTCAAGCCAGAATTGAACGGCTCGCCGCCGGTAACTCTGGCGACGTTGAGCCCGTCGGCGAAGGTGTGTCGGAGTTGCGGATTAACTACGGTCCCGGTTACCGGGTCTATTTCAAAAAGCGGGGGCGAGAGCTCATCATTCTCTTGGCCGGTGGTGATAAGAGCACCCAAGCCAAGGACATCAAGGCCGCATTGCGTCTCGCTCGTAATCTTTCGGAGTAATTGCTATGGCCAAGACTACTACCACTCGCTATGACGTTGCTGAACACCTCAGAACCCCAGAGGAAATGGCCGCCTACCTTGAAGCTTGTCTGCAAGAAGCGAACGGAGACGCCGCCTTCATCGCAAAGGCCCTTGGCGACATCGCCCGTGCCAAAGGTATGGCGCAAGTTGCTCGGGATGCGGGACTTTCTCGGGAAAGCCTCTACAAGGCTCTCTCCGGCGAACGTAGCCCAGGTTTCGATACCATCCTCAAGGTCATTAGCGCCCTCGGGCTTAAGCTCCATGCCGAAGCCAACCATAGTTGAAAAGGTATCCAACCCATCGTTCGGGCAGTGAAAGGGTTAGGCTTTTGTTATTTGCTTCCGACTTCAATACGCCCCAGCTATTCGACCCCGTATCTCCCGACCGTTCGCAATCCCAAGTGCTCGACAAACGAAACGAAATCTCGATCGGAAAACAGCAGGGCGTGTCCGTTTATCTATGCAAAATGTAGCGATGATGACGTCGGCGGTTTTGCGAATGGTGATGCCCCGTTTTTTGAGTACCTGTTCGGTGCCGAGCAACTCATAGACGGTTAGCGACATCAGCAGCCGCTTAGCCGTTCGGAAATCGCCATCTTTGCGGAAGCCCTGCAAGACCTCGGTTAGAATCAAGCCGCCGATGGCCAGCGGTTCCACGCCGAGCAGTTCGTCGAGTATGGCGGTTTGGGGCGTGTCGCTGCCGTTGAAATAATCGATCCAGACGCTGGAATCGACCACGATCACCCGTCGGTTCTCATAGCGTCAAGGTCGCCTTCCCATTTGAGCTTTCCTTTGAACGCTTTGATCTGTTCCTGTTTTTCAAGCGGACGAGTGTCTTGAATCCAAGCTCTACCACCTCCCGTTTGGTTTTAAAGGCCGGTGGATTTCAGAGCTTCGTTCATTAGCTCGTCATCGATGACGATATTGGTTCGCATGCCTGATTCCGATGTGTGTCAAATATGGTCATTTTACACATCCCAAAGCTGCCCAATTCGGCAGGCAAGCCAAAGATGTGGGATAGGCATCTATCGCGGTCAGTCTTCACATTCCAACATTTAAAGAACCGTTCTCGTCGGGATCACCGTCTAGACCATTTTCATACCTGCTGTACGGGCACTCGCGAGTAGGTCGGGAATCCCTTCCAATCGCAAACGGTGTCTCCGGGAGCGCCGAAGCCACCCTTCCAATCGCAAACGGTCGCTTTAGTCGCGACCCTTCCAATCGCAAACGGCCGTCCTGGGAGCGCCAGGACGCCCCTTCCAATCGCAAACGGCCGTCCTGGGAGCGCCAGGACGCCCCTTCCAATCGCAAACGGCCGTCCTGGGATGACCGTTTGCGATTGGAGCGCCGAAGCCGCCCTTCCCGACGGTGCACAGTTGGGCCAACGTTTTCGTCGGCAAAGGATTGCCGACCTACAAATGCTGAGCCCGTTGAAATCACCGTCTATCGCCTGCCAAGGCCAGCCTTGATATCTATCCCGAGAGAGAAGGCACTCGGCGCGTCAGCCGTATAGTCGGGCGTGATCGGCACGATGGTGATGTACCCTCGCGTATACCACGTGGTGTCGGCGCCGGGCACCTCGGGCGTTTCGTCGGGGACAATCTTCGTGATCCCGCCCCGGAGCGTGGTTCCGACCGGTACATCGGCGCAGGGCTCACGACAGCCGATGTTGATGGTGACCGTATCGGCGCCATAGCTCACCACCAGATCGTCCGCAAAGGTGACCGTGCGACCCTGCCGTGTAACGACGACGCCGGCGGGCTCGGGTAACGGCGGGTAGTTGATGTTGAGACCTATCCCCCGTGGCAGCAGGCTCTTTTCGCCCTCCAGAGAGCCGGCCTTGCGTTCGAGGCGGGCAATGACGGCAACGAGAAAGTCCGCCACCTGCGCGAAATGGGCCTCGTTCGCTGTCTTGCAATCCGGTGTGGACTCGCCGCACAACGGATCGGTGCTGATCGCGATGGCGGGGACAGCGCCGTTGAGCATGGGGGATAGCGCGGCAATGGCGGCACCGACCGTACCCGAAAACTGGGTGGCGGCGCCGATATTGGCGCCCACGTTGATGCCGGACACCAGCAAGTCGGGCAACCGGCCGGTGCTTTGCCGGGCGATGTCGATGGCAACGAGCGCGCTGGTCGCCGGTTCGGCTCCTTCCGTCCCGTCGCCGATCGCAACGGAATACTCGAGCGCGCCCTCGTCGTCGCGTCGCTTGGTAATCCGGAGGTCAGTCAGGTTGATCGCCGCACTGCTGCCGCTTTGCTCATTTAGCGGGCCGGCGAGGATCACGGTGTGACCGGCGGCCGCCAGCGCCCGCTTGGCGGCTTGGATCCCGATGGCGTCCCAGCCGTCGTCGTCGCTGAGGGCGATGGTGAGTGCCCGGACGCCGGGCGAGGATACGAGCAACAAGGCGGCGAATGCCGCGGCGACGATGCCTCGGTGCTTGAGGAAGCTCTGATCAAGTGGATTCCGTTCGTGGCTCGACAAGCCTGTCCTGAGCCTGTCGAAGGACTTAATCAGAGCTTCCTTGAGGTCGTTGGGACGCATGGTTTACCTCCGTGTATGGGCATCTTGCAGCCACAAGCGTCCACGGGGCCTTTCTGCGTTTCCGCGGGCGCTCGCAGCGGCACACTTCCTCAGCGGCTCGACGGCCGTGCCTTGCCATCGAAGATGATGACCAATGGTGTCAGCGTCTGCCTGGAATCGGCGCCGCGGGCCGTACCCGGAACAACGTAGTTCCGCTCGATGAACGCGACTGTCTCGCCTTTCGGAATCATCTCCTCCGTGATTTCAAAGCAGTGGGAGAGCCCCGAGCAGTCGCGCGCGAAGTACTGGACGTAAAACCGGTCGGTGTTGTCGACCGTTCCAGAAAACGCCGACGCGCTCCCCGCGAGATCTTCGTCGAAAACGTTCCCGATGCCCTGGAGAACCGACGAACGATTGAGTGCGATGGCCGAGTACGTCGCGTTTCCCGTAGCCGTTTTGAGAGTCCCCACGACGGCCAGCACCTGGCCCGAATCGATGCTCGAACGAGGACTGAGCCGCCAGTCTTCGTCCTGGTTATCGCCGAGGCAGTTCATGGGGCGTTCGAGGCAGTGTTGCCCGATGAGATCCACGGTCAGTTCCAGAGCCTGGAACGGCTGTTCGGGAGCGGAAGTCTGCCCCCAGTGCTTCTTGACCGCCTCGATCAGAGCCGCGAATTCACTTTGGAGCCCCAGCTCGGAGCGGGCGGTCCGCTCATCGTAATCGGGTTTGGGATAGGGTTCGGTCGGACGCGCCGTGTTCGTGTCCCTCACCCGGAGCACGGCCAGGGGAAGCTGCCGACGCCACTCATCACCCGCCTCCTCGTCCTCCGGACGCGTATAGCGGATCGTGATCCACAGGTCGTCCGCCTCGGGCCCGAGCCCTGCCCGGAAAATCTCCGTTGACACGGGGGTAGTAAACACCTGATTGCGATCGGGGACGCCCGCCCGCAGGAGCGCCTCGGTCACTTCCCGCTCCATCACCGCGTCCGGCGTGACGATGAAGAAGCGCTGCTGGTTAAAGGCCGCGCCGGACTGCCGCTCGATGACGACGTTATTAATGCTGTTGCCGAAGGTCGCGGACATCACCGAGCGGGAAGGGTTCGGCGACGGGGCGAAGAGCAGTTCCCCCAGGAAGGGGTCCGTGACCGACTGGAAGACTATATTCGCGGGGTCGATGCGCCCTTCGCGCGTGAAAACGTAGGTGTGCATCCCGAAGTATTTCGCGGGCGGCGGAAGCTGCGCCAGCACGACCAGCGCCTCGCGCTCATCGAGGCGGTATGTCCACCAGGTGTCGTCCGGCGTCGGCCCGAGCAGATCCTTGATGTGTTCGTCCACGAACTCGTCCGGCCAGAGCGGAACGGCGGGAATAACGTACGGTGACGCCGGATTGTTCCCGAGGCAGTTTCCAATCACGGCGATCGTGAACTGGCAATCCTCGATCGTGAACAGGTCCCAGAAGCCGCGTGTGACCTCGTAGCCTTTCGCCTCGAGGTCGGCTTGAAGATTCTGGACCTTCCGCTCCAGCGACTCGGGGAGCTGATTGTCGTTGCTCGAACCGTTGTTCCAGCCGTTCGCCGCGGACGCAAATCCGATCATCGCCGCGAGCGTGAAGTAAAGCGTGTGGGTTCTCATAAGTCCTCCTGACCGACCATCCTGTTGTCCTTAAGGAAGCTCGGATTAAGTCCTTCGACAGGCCTGTCCTGAGCCTGTCGAAGGGTCATGAACGGAATCCGCTTGCTCAGAGGCCCCTTTAACGGCTCGACGGCCGTTTCGCCCCGTCGAAGACGATGAGCGTCGGGTTCACGAGCTGCTTGGGGTCAGGACCTCGGGTCGACCCCGGCACGACGTAGTTCCGCTGAATGATTTTGATTGCGTCGCCTGGGGGGACCATTTCCTCGGTGATTTCGCGGCAATTCGGAAGGTTCCCGCAGTCGCGTGCGAAGTAGTAGACGTAGAGCTTGTCGGTGTTGCCGACCGTCTCCGAGAAGGCGGACGCGCTCCCCTTGAGATCGGGATCCGAGACGTTCGTGACGCCCACCAGAGCCGGGATCCGGTTGGGCGCCAGACTCGTGTACGTGGCGTTGCCGGTGGCGGTGCCGAGGGTGCCCGCGACGGCGAGGACTTCGCCCGAGTCGATGCTCTCCGTCGGGCTGATCTGGTAGTCTGCGTCCTGGGTATCGCCGAGGCAGTTCATGGGGCGCCGGACGCAATGCTCGCCGATAAGGTCCACCTTGAGCAGCAGGCTTTCGAACGGCCCGTCCTTGGCGTCGGGCTGTCCCCAGTGCTGCTTGACCGCCTCGACCAGATTCTCGACATTACCCTCGAACCCGAGCTCGGACTTGGCGATCCTCTCGTCCCGGACAGGTTTTGGGTAGGGCTCGGTCGGACGCGCCGTGTTCGTGTCCCTCACGCGGAGAATGGCGAGCGGGCGCTTCTGGCGCCACTCATCGCCGGCCGCCTCGTCTTCCGGCAGCGAATAACGCATCACGGTCATCAGGTCGTCCGCCTTTGAGCCGAACCCCAGCCGGCCGAGGTCCGTCGACACGGGCTCGACGAACACCTGGTTGCGATCCGGTACGCCCGCCCGCAGCAGCGCCTCGGTGAGCGCACGCTCCATCACCGCGTCCGGTGTGATGATGAAGAAGCGCTGCTGGTTGAACGCCGCGTCGGATTGCCGCTCGATGACGACGTTGTTGTTGCTGTTGCCGATGCTGGAGAACACCAGCGCACGGGACGGATTCGGCGACATCATGAAGAGGATGCTCTGCATGAAAGGATCATCGGGCACGGACTGGTAGATTTCATCCGTGGTGTCGATCTCCCCTTCGCGCGTAAAGATGTACGTCTGTATCCCGAAGTACCTTCCGGGCGGCGGAAGCTGCGCCAGCACGACCAGCGCCTCGCGCTCATCGAGGCGGTACGTCCACCAGGTGTCGCCCGGCGTCGGCCCGAGCAAATCCCTCATGTTCTGGTCCACGAACTCGTCCGGCCAGAGCGGAACGGAAGGGATGAGATAGGGCGCCGCCGGGTTGTTGCCGAGGCAGTTTCCGATGGTCTCGAGCGCGAACTTGCAGTCTTCGATCCTGAACAGGTTCCAGGCTCCCCGAGCGACCTCGTAGCCTTTCGCCTCCAGGTCGGTCCGGAGATTCCGGACCTTCTGCTCCAGCGACTCGGGGAGCTGATTGTCGTTACTCGATCCGTTGTTCTCACTGTTCGCCGCGGACGCAAATGCAATCATCGCCGCGAACGCGAAGCAAAGCATGTGGGTTCTCATGAGTCCTCCTGACCGACCTAGTGTCCTGAGTGAAACGAATGCGGCAAAGCGCCCCATGTTGCGGAAATGGATCAGAGCAGAAGCGCCTTGCATCAAAAAATTTTCATGCCGCCATAATCTGCTAGATTGCAAGGCTCGGCATTTGTTCCGCTTCCATGGATGAGGTCGGGTCTTGCAATCATGCCTCGACCTGACAAAAACGGAGGACTGCGTCAGTTCTTTACGTCATAGCCGAGATACACGGGCTAACAGGCAATGCCGTTACGTTAAGCCGAAGAACGCCCCCCGGCACGGAACCGTTTATGCGATTGGAATGCCGGGGTCCAGAGGACATGGATGGCAGCGCACCAATCGCGAATGATGCGCTTCACCTTCGTTCAGCACATCCTACGAGCCCGTAGGATGCGCTGAGGTACGACAAATCGGCAGGAAAGCCGATTTGCACGCAAAGCGCCCGAAGGGGACGGCACATGAACGTGCCGTATGACAAATTGGCCGGAAAGCCGATTTATACGGCGGAGCCGCCCGCAGGTCATGCGCACAGCCCGGCGTCCCGCCGGCGTCGTCATAACGACTTCAGATACTCGACTAGATCGCGTTTTTCCTGATTGCTCAGTCCTAAATCGAAGCGTGCGTCGTAACTGTCCACCACGTCCAGCAAGGTTTTGAACCGACCGTCGTGGTAAAAACGCCCTTTGTTCTCCGGACGCATGAAAAGGCCGCGTTCACGCACGAAAATCCCGGCCAGGTTCATCGTCTTGTAAGCGTCTCCGGGAGCACGATTCGCCTGAAAACCGTCGATCCTCATCTCGTCGGGTGTATGCAGGTTCCAGCCCGGCTCGGTCCACAGCGGCTCGACATGGCAACTCCCGCACTTGGCTTTGCCGCCGAACAGTTCGCTCCCCCGTTCGGCCGCCCCTGCATCGAAGTCCACGCCGGCTTTCGGCTTGGGTGCGGGCAGAGCCAGCTGAAAGAAATGGAGCGCCGGCAGCTTGGGAGTAACCTGATCCTCTTTCGGATCGACGGATATGTGGCCGAATTCTTTCGCGGCAGCGATCGGAAACTTATCGGCGTCATCCAGCCGGGGATCGAAGAAGGTACCGACCCCGCGCAGTTCCAATACCGCCACGAATGCATTCCAGTAGGTCACCGTACCCCAGTCGCCGGTCCAGGCGTGCTGATTGTAGCCGGCAAGCCCAAAGGCGTCGGGAATGAGCGTGGCAGCCGGCTTGCCTTCCGGGGTGAACGCCTTGCCGTCGAGGAGGAGTTGCGCATCGAACTTGCCGGGTCCCCAACTCTGTAGCACGTCGCGGACTTGGGAGTCGGTAATGTCGGGGTGAACGATTCTCAGCAAATCGACGATTGGTTGCAGGTTCGGAGCGAGGGCGATGATGGCCCCGACGTTGAGATCGTGATTCGCCCAGCCGTCCAAGCGCTCGCCGACGCCCGGAGCGAGCGAGTCATTCACGGTGGAGTGACAAAGGGCGCAGGTGAGACCCACGGATTTGAGCGAACCGTCGGAATTGAACGTGCCTTTGACGCCCAATACGGCGTCCTGCTTGATCAGGGCCAGCGTAACCGCGACGTCGCTCAAATCGACCGCCCCCTGCTCGAGTTGCTGGACGACTGATCCCGGCAGCGCCTCTACGTCGACCTTTAGCCCCAAGTCCAGGGCTTGTTGCGGTGTCAGTCCATTACCGATTCCGCCGAAGCGTTCCCCTTCGATGGCTTTATGCAATTGAAGCGCATCACTCCAGAATTGCTCGTCGCCAAAACTATCGAAGCGAAAAATTTCCCGTCCTTGGGTAACCATCTGCGCGGCATTTTGGACAATTCGGTCGCGCTCCAATTGGGAAGCCGTGTTGGCCTCTGTTGATTTGCCGGTTCTGTGGGAATCATTGGCAAACGCCGCCAAGCTGAGCAAAAACCCCGCAAGTGACAGAAATAACGGGGTGATTGTCCGGGTGATAAGGCTGACTCTATCCATAAGTCTTTCCTCACTATTCCAGTATGAGTTTCCTGCTCATGAACGCGGCGGGCGTTTGTTATCGCTTCGGCACGAGGAGCGATTTTCGACAAACGCCCCTGGCTCTCGTGAAACGCTTAAGTAGCGAACCCGATGCCGCCATGGGTTTGGAGCGGGGGAGGCAGAAAAGCCCGATTACCCGATTCGGGCCTGTATAAAAGGAGACTCGGAATAGGTCGATTTTGTTCACAACTAGACACGCCCGGCACAAACGGCAGCGACGCCTGACCATCCGCCCGGCCCTGTCGCGAAGTTTCGAGGGCCGCCGGGATAGGCACCCTGTCGTGATCGAAAGGTTGGCGGATTGATGCAATACCGATCGGGAGTGTACGGATTGATGTGCGAACGCTTCTTATGGCGAGCGGGGCATGGCACGGGATTGATTCACGACAAGCGACCGATCGCTTGAAGAGATGCGCACCAAGACCTTCGAGAAACTCAAGGGGAAGGGGCCGCTTGTCATTTATGGCCGATGTATAGCCATCGCATGACCGTGCTCAGCCAGCGACAGGCCGCTTGTGCCCCGCATCGCCTCAATGCCAGCCGCCGTAGCGTTTTGTCGGATCGCCGCGGAAGCCGGAGGTGGTCTTGTCCTCCTCGGGAACGGTACTGCTCATCATCGCGGCCGCCATCAGGTTTTTCCGGGTATAGCCGCCCAGCGACTTGGCTTTTTCGGCGATGGCCGTGGTCTTGGGATTGATGTTGTATTGGCTCTCGAACGAATCCACGATGGCTACTATGAGCGGCTCCGATCCTTCACGATACGCTTTCAGCAGGATCGGCAATGCGGTGCCGGCCGGAATGACGATGGAAAAGCGGTTGCTGCCTTCCAAGGATGTTTCCGCAATGGTGTTGCCTTTTTCGTCGGTGGCCACCACTTTTCCTTGGATCACGGGTTCCTTCTCGTCGTTTACCGTACCTCGCAGGGTCTGCTCTTTTTCGAATTTCTGCTCTTCCTGGAATTTTTGCGGCAGCCCCTGGAACATTTCAGCGGGTTTGTCCGACTCCCCGCATCCCGCTAGGAACACCGCCCCCGCAAGCACAATAGACGCGGTTTTGGGAAGTCTCTTCATCTTCGAAACCAGTTCATGCACAGCCATGGAAACCTCGGATCTTGCATGTGAATGAATAGAGCTATTGCTCAGACAGCTCAGTCGGAATGGTATTTTTCAACCATTCTCTAGTTTTCTCTCATTAATCAAACGGTTGCGTGACTCGTCCGACGACATGAATCGTCATTAGATTCAGAGGCCATAGCATACACCAGAATCCATAGCAAACCAGTCAGGAATTCATTCGATCGCCCGGCTGAGTACGTCTTGGCGTCTTTGGAATCCCCGTCTTCGCAAAAGAGTCCACCCAGTCTCCCACCTGGTTTTCCGTTTAGCACATTACGCTAAAGCCAATGCGTCCTATACGAATCGTCGCAGGCGCTGGATAGTGCTCCCTATCCGGCGACTCATTGTTTCCGAAAATGATTCGATACGGCTGCAGGCCTTGAAATTGCGGTGTTCAAGCCTCTGCACGGTGAATCCCGCGAAGTTTTCCGGCGCGCCTTCCTGTTTCCAACAGCCTGGGCAATGGCGAAAATGGAAAACATCAATACTTGCTCTTTGGAGGTCCCTGAGCATGGACATCATTCTGGACGGGCCGAGTCAACCGCCGCTTTCCTGCGGAAAACCCAAGTACCTCGTGATCCTGCTGCATGGTGCGGCATCGAATGGCGATGAGATCATCGAACTGGCGCTTGATTGGGCTCCCACCTTGAACAAAGCGGAATTCCTGGCGCCCAACGCACCCTGGCTTAGCGATGGGGAAAGCAATCGGCGCCAGTGGACTTGCCCGACCGACAACGCTCAACACTCGGGCGCTGGGCTGGACGAAGCCGCTGAACGTCTTCAGGTGTTTCTCGACGCTGTCCTCGCCAAACGGCGGCTGGAAGACAGCCAGCTCGCGTTGGTCGGTTTTGCCCAAGGCGCGGCTCTCGCGCTTCGCGCCGGCCTGATGCGGGCCAAGCCGCCGGGCGCGATCGTCGCTGTCGCCGGCGGCATCGATGAAGACCCTATCGAGCGCAATATGATTCGATCCAGTCCGCCGGTGTTATTGGTTGAGGCGGATGTGGAGGCCGGCGCCGGCGCGGTGGGCTTGAATCAGGCCCAGCACCAATTGGCCAAGTGGGGAATCCCTATACAAAGGTTGGCCAAACCCGGAAGTTATCACGGCCTCGACGATGACGGGGTGAGCATCATTGCCGATTACCTTCACCGAGCCTTGGTCAAGCCTAGCGCCGACTAGGCGCATATATCGATCTGCTCTTGGGATGGTAGCTCAAAGGATCTCGCGCCTCGGACTCCATGCGACTCGGCCTGCTAACAATGCAGCTGGTAAGCCCAAGGAGCCCCGAATCCATGACAGCCGAGAACCGGTAACCGCATGGGCCACCTCACTGCTTGTGTACTGGCGCGACGTAGCACGGGCATTCACTTTTGATTAATCGAAAAGCCAGGAGATTCAACGTGTCGCAATCGCAATCCGTAATCCTTAACCGCCCCGACGTGCCCACGCGCGAAGCGCTTCAGGAGGCCATCAAGGGGCTCAAGTTCAAGCTCTCCGTCGATGAGTCCTACGCTCCGTTCGAAAGCTCTGGCTATTTGCCCTGTACCATCAATGGCGAAGACAGTGGAGTCAATATCCGTTTCGATGCTTTGGAGCCTTATCTGGCCCGATTCCCCAACCTGCAGGCGCAGGCCGGCCAGCGCGACACCCTAATCACCTTGCGCTCGGAAGGCGATCCCCGTGAGGACGTGTGCGTGCTTATGATCGCAGCCGCCTTGGCGCAGAACTTTGATGCCATCGTCCATAATCCGAAGAAGGATGTACTATCCCCTGCGGAGAAGCTTATCAGTCAGGCGCGCAGCCAGTTCGCCGATCTGGATTAGTCGAGTGGGCCTTCAAGCGTGATAGCGGAGCCTGCTGGCGGCTCACGACCAGTGACGCCGATCGATCATGATATGCGCGCCTTCGCGCCGGCTGAACTTGGATGTTGAGGGTGTAGAAATCCCTTAAACTCGAAAAAACCACGGCATGAAAAATCAGTCGATAGCGGACCTATTTGGCGTGAAAATGAGACTTTTCCACAGCTTCGTCAGGCATTCACAGGAGAGGCGGCATTGAATCTGAGAATCGCAACAGACGAGGACATCTCTCAGCTGTCTCGTCTCCTTGAGATCCTGTTCGCGCAAGAAGAAGAATTCACGCCCAACGTCGCGCTGCAGGAGGCCGGTTTAAGAACGATCATCTCAAACCCTCAGGTTGGAGAGATCATGCTTGCAGAAGCGGACGGCAAGATCATTGGGATGGTGAGTCTCCTCTATACCGTCTCAACGGCGCTCGGAGCTCGGGCGGCGATCTTGGAGGACATGGTCGTTGATCCCATCAAGAGAGGCGACGGGGTTGGCAGCAAGCTGCTTGAGTATGCGTTGCAGATTTCCCGCGAACGAGGATGTGCACGAATCACGCTCCTAACGGACGCCGGCAATCTTGGCGCTCAAAGATTCTACGAGCGGTTCGGCTTTACCAAATCGACGATGATCCCCTTGCGGCGCTCGCAACAATGCGATTGGCTGAAGTCCAAACCATGAATCGCGACGCCTACAACGCCATCGCCGAATCATGGGACCGAGCGCGCAGTGCCTTTTATGGCCGCGAGAAGGCGTACCTGGACACTTTTCTCCGCGATATGGCCGCGCGGTCCCCTATTTTGGACCTGGGCTGCGGCACTGGACGCCCGATGGCCGAGTACATCTTGAACCAGGGGCATAAGGTCACCGGTATCGATCAGGCAGTCGAGCTACTCGAGCGCGCCAGAACGCGCATGCCGTCAGGGACTTGGATCGAATCGACGATTGAGGGATTCGACACCGACGATCGTTTCGCCGGCGTTGTCTGTTGGGACGCCCTCTTCCATATTCCGCGCGAGCATCACCCGGCTATCCTGGCCCGCATTGCCAAAATGCTTAGCCCGAAAGGCCGACTGATGTTGACCGTGGGAGGGTCGAAGCACCAGCACCCGGCATTCACGGATACAATGTTCGGCGAGACGTTCTTCTACGACTCATTTCCTCCGGAGAAGGTAATGTCTATGCTCGGCGAACTGGGTTTTAGGCCACTCGTCGCCGAGTTCATGAACGAACCAACCTCCGGCCGGGACAAGGGCCGCTACGCTATCGTCGCACACATCGCTTAACGTCTCGATACGGCTGCCGTTTCCGGTTTGCCCGGGAGTAGACGCCCATACAAACGCGTCGAAAAACCCTCGACTCGAAAATTCAGCTTTTCGATCATCGACGAACCACAGACCCTAAGCTGTTCAAACCTTGGGGGATTCTAAGCCCGTTAGGGCGGCAAATTAATGATTGATTTAAAGGATTTACCCGATCGATGGCGCCCACTTTTTCGAGCCTGACTCATACTCATCAGGGGCAGGAAGCAGGGACTGTGTTACTCCAAAAACGATTAGTGAGATCGTTCGGATCCGGCCGGCCATCGTTTGCCGAAAAATTGATTATGATGCCGGAAAGACAAGGGATAGGGAGATCAGCGGCAATTTCCCCATCGGCATTGGCCGTCGTCGTCCAATAATACTCGGAGATTTCGTCTTGGCCGATGCGCACCCCGCGGATAGTCGTCTGTGTATTGGGGAGGAAGCCCGAGCCCGTTACGTGGAAGGCCGTTTCCAGGCCGGCTCCGGTGGTCGAGACGCCGAGGTTGGGCTCCGGTTGGGACGGCGGCGGCGGAGATGGTGACTGCGGCGGTGGTGGTGGAGGTGGGGCCGCGGGAGGAGGCGCTTCGGAGGGTTGCCAAGCCCATAACGTGCCGTCGGCCTTTACGGCCCAATGATCAAGATACCTTCCAGCGGAGATGCTGCTAAACCCTTCCCCTGGGATCTTTTGATAACCGATTCCATCGGTTGTAAACCAGACAGTCCCATCGGCAGCGACGAGCCAGGCTGTGCCATCATGGCTGACCGAGACATCTTCCCATTGCATTTCGCTGCCGATTCCCTCGGCAGGAAACCAGGCTTCATCGGGCGTCCCCACGTTGCCGCGCCACCAAAGAGCACCGTAGTTCGCTATACCCCACATTTGACTACGGTTGTTGCCGGCGAGTCGCTTAAAGCCGATCAAGGCACTTCGGTCCTCGAAATCGATACCGTTCCTCGTCATCCAGACAGACCCATCGGCGCGCGCGACCCATACGGTTCCATTAAACACCGTGACGTCCACCAATGGCCCGGCCAAGTTCTGCGGTACCTGCTTCCACGTTTCATCATTGCGCCGATGCCACAAAAAGCCGCTAGAAGTGATGCACCATACCGTGCCGTCGTACGCCACATCCACGCGTGCAAGTCCGCCGGGGCTTGCGACTTGACCGGCGATTCGGGGGGGCCAGGGGCCGCCGCCATGCCGCCAGAGGGTTCCGTCCTTGGCGATGAGCCAGACATCTGTTGCACCTGTATCCAGTTGCTTGGCGACGTCGCGCAGCTGAGGAAAAGAAACTTGCCCTGACTCGGTGGTGTCGATCACGGACCTCGGATACCAAACCCGTTCGTCAACTGCTCTTACGGTGCCGAGGAGCACGGTCAGCACTAAAACGGCCAAGACACTGACAAGCTTGATTGTCCGCTTTGAAGGTGCTGGCATATCCGTGCCTTCTCCCGTGGTTATCGTGACGGGGCTCTAGTGATAAGGTCGGGGTTTGGGTTCGCGGTCATACTTCCCTATGACCGGCCTCCCGAAAAAAGTTCATAAGAGGCTCTATTTACGGGAGTTGATCGATGACGGTTCAGACGTACGATCTTGTTTATCCGATGCTAGCACTGTTCTGCTGGACGTTTCTGATCATGCTCAGGAATGTACAGGTCAGAGTCCGGGCGGTTTTGAAGGGAGAGCTTACAAACGAATACTTCGAACTCTTCCGCGGCCCCGAACCTCCGGAAGAGGTATTGAAGACCGGGAACAATCTGAGAAATCTCTCAGAGTTTCCACCCTTGTTCTATGTCGCCGCCCTCGCAATTATGGTAACAGCGCGTACAGACGCTGTTTTCATTGCTCTCGCGTGGAGCTACGTAGCATTAAGGATCGGGCACAGCATGGTGCACCTGACGTTCAACAAAGTTCCCGTCCGCTTCTTTTTATTCATCCTGAGCAATGCCGTTCTGCTCGTAATATGGATACGGCTCGGTGTTCTGGTGTGAAAAGGAACGAAGTCCCAATCGGAAAACGGCAGAGCGTCCATGCGTCAAACACGACACTGAAACTAGTGCGGATTCGCCTCAACCGCCTGTGCCACAAACTCGCCGAAGGCCCGACTGCCGTCACCGGTGGGAATGGTTTTTTCCAGTTGCAAGGTGTCCGCATTGATCACGGAAACGGAGTTGCTGAACCAATTGGCGACATAGATATGCTTGCCGTCGGGATGGGCGGCTATGCCTTCGGGGTATTCGCCCACCTTGATCGTGGCGATGACTTCGCCCCGGTCGGCCGCGATGACCGATACGGTGTTGTCGTATTGGTTCGTCACGAACAGACGACTACCGCCGGCGCCCAAAGCCACCGCATAGGGTCTGTCGCCGACCGGAATGGTTTTCAGTAGCGCCATGCTCTCCGCATCGACCACGGAGACGTCGTTGCTTTCCACGTTGGCGACGTACAGACGGCTGGCTCTTGAGTCCAGTGTGACGCCGAAGGGGTGCTTGCCGACGGTGACCGTTTTCTTGACTTCCAGCTCGGCGGCATCGATGAGCGAAACCGTGTCGTCGTCCCGGTTCGACACGTAAATTTTCGCTCCGTCCGGACTCACAGCGACACCGGAAGGAGAATGCCCAACCGGAATTCGCTTCAGTACTTTCGAGCTATCGAGATCGACCACGGAAAGATAGTGTCCGTACCAATCCGCCACATAGGCCCTCGTCCCGGCCGGATCGACCGCAATGCCCAACGGTCCCTCGCCCATGGGCAAGGTGGCGATCACGTTTTGGGTGCGTCCATCCAGAACCGTAACGTCTTTACTGCCGGGGTTGGTGACGCAAATCCTGGCGCCGTTTCGGCTGACGGCGACGCCGGCCGGCTCCGACCCGACTTTGACAGCCTTGACGACGGTTCCGCTCGCCGTATCGATCACGGATACGCTGTTGTCCTTTTGGTTAGTGACATAAGCATAGGGTTCGGCGGAAACGTCACCGACCGAGGAAAACAGGAGAGCGGTGGCGTACGCCACCGCTTTCGCCCGATTTACCGAATCGTAAACGCCAAACATGTCGTTATTTCTTCTCGGCAACGGCTTTCAGATTCGCCAATCCTTCCTTGTATAGTTCGGTAACCGCTTTGAGGGCGGCTTCATCGCTCTGCTCCGGCGGAGGATTGTTATTCATGAAGCTGCGATAAAAGGCGCCGTTCCATTCCACCTTGGAACCACCGGCCGGGTTCGGTTCGACTTTGATATTCGACGAATAATTGGCTACCGGCAGATCCTTGGGATCGACTTCGGTGATCTTGTATTGCATGGTCATTTTGGAGGCATCGTAGCTCTTGAGTTCTTCCTTGATCACGCCGCCGCTTTTCAGCTTGAGTTCCCGCGTCGCGCCTTTCTCGGTACCGCCTTGCGCCGTGGTGCTTTCAACCGGCGGCAACCATTTCTGCGGATTCGCCCAGTCGCCGACAAGGGCCCAAACCGCGTCCGGCGTGGCGTTGATGTCGACTGTTTCGGTAACCTTCTGACGGCTCGGACCGTGGGCATTCGCAAACCCCGCCCACAGCAACGACAGGACGGCGACTAATGACAAGAGCTTTTTCATTATTTTCTCCTGGTGTGAACGAACAAAGCCGAAAGTATAAGGCAAATTGCTTATGGGTTAGGAGATAATTTCCTGAGCGTAACGCCGCAGACTCGCGAGGATTTCCAGATCCTTGGCGGATAAGCCGGGAGATGTTTCCAGCGCGTCGATTCTTGCTTGATATTCGCTCAGAACTATACTTCCGCCACATCCCTGAACCGTCAAGCGCCGGATGCGATACGCTTCCCAGCGGGCGGCTTCTTCCGCCGACAAAGTCTCGGAAAAGTTTCGAGCACGATAGCGGAAAACCAGCTCCGGCAGACGCGCATCCTTAAATGTTGGTTGCGCGCGGCTTAATTCATCGGGAGACAAACCGCGTAGCCATTTTAGAGTCGCGCGATCGGCATCGCCGATGAATCCGTCATACAGCATGAGATCGGGATCATCCATAACCATCTCGACACCGTTGAATTCCATCACTTCCTGGATCTTCTTCGCCAAGGTCCATTCCCGCTTGAGTAAATCGAGGTGGCGGTTACAGCGAGCAAGGTCGATTTGCAGCCGTTCCGCATCTTCGGGACGCAGAGCCGATAACGGCGCGATAACGGGGCATTTGTTGACGTGGACCGTTTTCAGCGGAACACGCTCGACGCCCGGCGGCAGTTTCGCAACCGGAGTGAACAGGCGTTCCCGAAGCTCTTCAGCACTCAGGGTGACGAGTGGCGTGGGATCGACGGAAAGATCGTAAACAACTATCCCGTTCGGATTTCGCGGATGCTTGACGAGCGCAACCACGACGGCAATACAGTGCCGCTCTGCGGCGAATTTTTCCGAAACGTGCAAGACCGGCTGCATTGCGCCGAACCGCAGCAATTCGAAGGCCTCTCTCTTCCCGCGATTAGAAAAAACGAAGTTGAAAAGCTTGGGCTGGCGCTCGCGAACCAAACGCGCTATGGCGATGGTCGCCCAGACGTCGGCCAAGGCGTCGTGCGCATTCTCGTGTTGTATTCCGTTAGCGACCGTCAGCGCGTCCAATCGTAGGCTCGGCCTGCCGGAATCGTCCGTGGGCCATTCGATGCCCTCGGGCCGGAGCGCCCGAGTCAGTCGCAGCATGTCGATGATGTCCCATCGGGAATTGCCGTTGCGCCATTCCCGTTCATACGGATCGAACAGGTTGCGGTAAAGACAGTTTCGGGTGACTTCGTCGTCGAACCGAATATTGTTATAGCCGGCTACGCAGGTTCCCGGCACCAAGAACTGATCATGAATCCTGGCGATAAATTCCGCTTCCGTGACGCCCCGCTCCGCAGCCAACTGAGGCGTTATGCCGGTAATCAGACAAGCTTCGGGTACCGGCAATACATCACGCGCGGGCTTGCAGAACAGCGTTACGGGTTCGCCGATCGGATTGAGTTCCAGATCGGTTCGAATGCCTCCGAACTGCGCAGGACGGTCGCGCCTGGGATCGGTCCCGAAGGTTTCGTAATCGTACCAATATAAGGAAGAGCAGGCGGACATGTGCCGGAAGTACCTAGGGTTTACGTGTCCAAGCGAGGAACGTAAACCGCCACGGTACTGTCTTCATCCGGCACATGGGTTGTTTGCGGGAAAAAATCGTTAATGTATTAGCGCCTATCCGCTGGCGACTGTGGGAATTAAAGCGCCTGTTGATCAGGAGTTTTCGGCCATAGCTTCGAGCTTTCGCCGCTTCTCGCATTTCTGAACGCAAACGCATTCGCCGTTGTTTACGCCTCCACAGGTGCCTTTGATGGCGCCTCGCCCGAACATGACGCCTATCGCCATAAAGAAGATAACGGCGGCTATCACCGCAAAAGTAATCAGAAACAGTGTCATCGTTCGCCTCGACTAATCCAATACGGATGATCTTGAGGCACCCTTATGGCCGGTTGCGCCGGTGCCGAAAAGGACATGCCCCGAAAAATGGTCTCGACTTTACTACGTTTTCCAAAAAAGAAAAGCGGGAGGCGCCCGAAAACCCCTCCCGCTTTCTCGGCCGGACGAACCGGGCGGACTAGCCGCCGAAATCGTCCAGCATGATGTTTTCCCTTTCCACGCCGATGTCTTCCAGCATTTTGATCACGGCGGTGTTCATCATCGGCGGACCGCAAAGGTAGTATTCACAATCCTCCGGCGCCGGGTGGTCCTTCAGATAGTTCTCGTACAGAACGTTATGAATGAAGCCGACGTAGCCGGTCCAATTGTCCTCCGGTTTCGGTTCGGAAAGACCGATGAACCACTTGAAGTTCGGATTTTCTTCCTGCAGCTTGTTGAAATCGTCCACGTAGAACATTTCCCGCAAGCTACGAGCGCCGTACCAGAAGGTCATCTTCCGCTTGCTCTTCAACCTGCGAAGCTGGTCGAAGATGTGCGAGCGCATCGGCGCCATACCGGCGCCACCGCCGATGAAGACCATCTCGTTGTCGGTGTCGCGGGCAAAGAACTCGCCGAACGGCCCGGAAATCGTCACCTTGTCGCCCGGCTTCAGATTGAAGATATAGGACGACATGACCCCCGGCGGAATGCCATTGGCTCCCGGCGGCGGCGTGGCGATACGGACGTTGAGCATGATGATATCGCTCTCTTCCGGATAGTTCGCCATGGAGTAAGCGCGAATGGCCGGCTCCTTGACGACGGATTCGTACTGCCACAGATTGTACTTGTCCCAATCGTCACGGAAGCGTTCTTCGACATCAAAATCCGAGAACTTCGCATGATAGGGCGGGCACTCGATCTGGATGTAGCCGCCGGCGCGGAAATTGACATGCTCGCCCTTGGGCAGTTCCAGCACCAACTCCTTGATAAAGGTCGCGACGTTATGGTTCGAGCGAACCGTGGTCACCCATTTCTTCACGCCGAAGACTTCGTCATGAACATGGATCTTCATGTTCTGCTTGACGGTGACCTGGCAGGCCAGACGATCCCCATCCGCCGCCTCTCGCTTGGTGATGTGCGAAAGTTCGGTGGGCAGAATGTCGCCGCCGCCCTCGTGCACTTTTACCCGGCACTGGGCGCAGGTACCGCCGCCGCCGCAAGCCGAGGATACGAACAGATTGTTGTCCGCAAGCGCAGTCAACAGCTTGGCACCGATGGGAACGTGGATGGTCTTTTCGTCGTTGATCAGGATATCGACGTTGCCGGATGCGACCAGCTTCGATTTCGCGCCGAGAATCACGAAGACCAGGGCAATGACGATCAGGGTGAAAAACAATACGCCTAGGATGATTTCCAACATTGTCTTATGCCCTGCCCCTTACAGTTGAATGCCCGAAAACGCCATGAAGCCCAGCGCCATCAGGCCTGCCGTGATGAACGTGATGCCCAGGCCGCGAAGTCCCGGCGGCACGTCGCTGTATTTCAGCTTCTCGCGAACGCCCGCCATGGCGGTGATCGCAAGAGCCCAGCCGAAGCCGCTGCCGACGCCGTAAACCACGCTTTCGTTGAAGTTGTAATCGCGCTCGATCATGAACAGGCTGCCGGCGAGGATGGCGCAGTTCACGGTGATGAGCGGCAGGAAGATGCCGAGAGCGTTATAAAGTGCAGGGAAAAAGCGATCCAGCACCATTTCCAGGATCTGCACGATCGCCGCGATCACGCCGATACACGCCATCAAAGCGATGAAGCTCAGGTCGACGTTTTCCAAACCCGCCCAGGACAGTGCGCCTTCTTTCAACAGATAGGTATAGATCAGGTTGTTGGCAGGAACCGTGAGCGTCTGCACGATGACAACGGCGATGCCGAGGCCGACTGCGGTTTCGATCTTCTTCGAGACGGCAATGAACGTGCACATTCCCAAGAAGAAGGCCAGAGCCATGTTCTCGATAAAGACCGACTTAATAAATAGATTGATATAGGCTTCCATCAGTGTGCCTCCCCGTGAGCCGGCATGATGGCGAAGTCAGCCTTCTCGACTTGTTGCGGCTTCCAGGTACGCACCGCCCAGATCAGCAATCCGATCAGGAAGAAAGCGCTCGGCGGGAGCAGCAGCAAGCCGTTCGGGACATACCAGCCGCCGTCCTTCAAAAGAGGCAGCACGTCGATGCCGAGCAGTTTGCCGGAACCGAACAGTTCGCGAACGATGGCGACGGTGATCAGAATCAGGCTGTAGCCGAGGCCATTGCCTATGCCGTCGAGAAAACTTTCCCACGGCGGATTCTTCATCGCATAGGCTTCCGCGCGCCCCATGACGATGCAGTTGGTGATGATCAGACCTACGAACACCGACAATTGCTTGCTGATTTCGTAAGCGAACGCTTTGAGAATCTGATCCACCACGATCACCAGCGAGGCAATAATCACCATTTGAGCGATGATACGAATGCTGCTCGGAACGTGATTGCGGATGAATGCGATACCGGCGCTCGAGCAGGCGGTGACCGAAGTCAACGCGAGGCTCATGATCAGCGCGGTCGATAGCTGCGAAGTCACCGCCAGAGCGGAACAGATCCCTAACACCTGCAGAGTGATGGGGTTGTTATCGACTAACGGTTCGACAAGAACTTTCTTGTGTTCTTCATTAAGGTTCATCGGCTTAACCCCTCTGAGATCTAAGCTTTGCCAGATAAAGTCCGAAGCCTTCCCTGCTCATCCAGTAGCTCACCAGGTTGCTGACGCCGCGGCTCGTGAGCGTAGCGCCCGCGAGCGCATCCACTTGGTATTCCGAGCCCGGCTTGGACGGATCGACGGAGCCCTTTACGAGGCCCAATGCGACTTCGCCGATCTCGATCTGCTGTCCCTTCTCGGTCAAGTTGCTCTCGTGCAATTCCTTGCCGGTGAAGTTGTACACTTTCTTTCCTTTCCAAAGCGCCTTCCATTTCGGATTCACCACCTCGCCGCCCAGGCCGGGAGTTTCCGCCTGATCGTAAAGATTGAGGCCGATAACCGTCTGCGCATCGGCTTGCAGCGCCATAAAACCGTACATGGTGGACCACAACCCGTAACCGCTGACCGGCAGGATCACCGACTTCAATTGGCCGCCCTCCTTGACCAAGTAGACCTTGGCGTATTTGGGCTTGCGCTTGATATTGGCGATATCCTTTTCCGGCGGTATGGCCTCGCTCATCGCCGGATCCTTGGCTGCCTTGCGCTGATCGAAGGTTTTCGGATCGATCGAATCGACGTAATCGCCCGTTGCCAAGTCGACGACTTTCGGCTCGATATTCTTGAAGGCCTCGTCGACCTTGGTTCCTTCATCCAACAGGCCCGCCACCTCGAGAATGTTGACTTTTTCGTCCTTGGACTTATTGCTTTCCTGCAGCGGCTTGAGCGCAACGGCCGAACCCGATACCAATACCGCTCCGACCAGGCACAATGCGAAAGCGACGGCGAGCGTTTTCTGGAAACTGTCGTTCGGCAGCACCAGAATCTTCTGCGCGTACTCGTTCGCTTTTTCGATGAAGCCGGCGATCTTATCGGACACCTGCGTTCCCGCTGTGTTGGGATTTGCTGAATCAGGCATGACGTCTAACCCTTCTCGTGATATTCGCTTTAATTACGGCGTAGTCGATCAGCGGCGCGAAAATGTTGGCGAACAGGATGGCCAGCATGATGCCTTCCGGGAAAGCCGGGTTCACGACTCGAATCAGCACGGTCATGAAACCGATCAAGGCGCCGAAAACCCAACGCCCGGCATTGGTATGCGCCGCGCTGACCGGATCGGTGGCCATATACACCGTGCCGAAAGCGAAGCCGCCCAGAGTCAAATGCCAGTACCAGGGCATCGCGAACATGGCATTGGAATCGCTGCCGACGATGTTGAACAAGGTGGACGTTGCGACCATGCCGACCAGGACGCCGGCCATGATCCGCCACGAGGCGATGCGCGTGTAGATCAGGAATGCGGCGCCGATCAGACAGGCCAGGGTCGAGGTCTCGCCCAGCGAGCCTTGCTCGAAACCGAAGAAGGTCTGCCACCAAGAGATGCCGCCCGCCGTGATCGCGTCGACGCCTCCCATGGCGCCCAAGCCCAGAGCGGTCGCGCCGCTGAATCCGTCTACCGCGGTCCATACCGCGTCACCCGACATGGAGGCCGGATAGGCGAAATACAGAAATGCGCGGCCGGTGAGCGCCGGATTCAGGAAGTTCTTGCCGGTGCCGCCAAAAATTTCCTTGCCGATCACGACGCCGAACGAAATGCCGATGGCCACCTGCCACAAGGGCGTATTGGGCGGCAGCGTCAACGCGAACAGGATGGACGATACGAAGAAGCCTTCGTTTACATCATGCTTCCGGACGACGGCGAACAAGACTTCCCATATACCGCCCGCCACGAGCGTGACGATATAGATCGGGAAGAAATACAAGGCGCCGTGCATCACAACGGAAATCGGATTGACCGGGTTGTAGCCGAAAACGTCCATGATGGCACCGCGCCAGCCGGGTGCCGAGGCGATACCCATGCTCTCCATGGCCGAGTTGGCCTGATAGCCGGTGTTGAACAGCGCCATCAGCAAACACGGCAGAGCCGCGATCCAGACGTAGGTCATGACCCGCTTCAAATCGACTGCGTCGCGGACGTGAACCCCGCCAGCCGTCACATCGGGAGGGCTATAGAGAAAGGTGTCGACCATCTCATAGATCGGATAGAGCTTCTCCAGCCGACCGCCATGCGCGAAGTACGGATGTATCTTGTCTAAGAATTGCCTAGTACGAGACATTAGCCTTCCTTCTCAATTTGGGTAAGATTCTTGCGAAGCACCGGGCCGAAATCGTGCTTGCCCGGATCGACGAAGGTGCAAAGCGCCAGGTCTTCTTCGTCCAGTTCGAGACAACCCAAGGCCTGCGCCGTATCGGTGTCGCCCACGATCAGCGAGCGCAGCAATTGCGTCGGCAGAATGTCCATGGGCATGACCTCTTCGTAGACGCCGACCGGCACGATAGCTCTCGCGCTGCCATATTTGGCGCTGGTGAAAGCGAACTTGCGCCCCTGTTCTTTGGGAAGACTGGATAAAAGCACGTTCAGGAAAGAGTACTTGTCGCGATCCGGTACTACCCACCCCATGAACTCTCTTTGCCGCCCTTCCTCGATGACGCTGACCTGATTGTGATAGCGCCCGAGATAGTCCGACCATCCTTCCGCCTTCTGGCCGCACAGTATGGACCCCGAAATCACGCGTGCTTCCTTATCCGCAACGGTTTCATTTCGAACCAAATCGCTCAGATTGGCGCCCAGCCGAGTGCGGATCAAACGGGGGCGCTCGACCATCGGCCCGGCGAGAGAAACGACTCGCTCCACGTTCAATCGGCCGGTGGTGAACAGGCTACCGATCGCCATGACGGCTTGATAGTCGAGATGCCAGACTATCTTGGTAGCGCTGACGGGATCGAGATAATGGATATGGGTACCCACGAGACCGGCGGGGTGCGGCCCGTCGAACTCAGCGATCTCGATCTTGTTACTGTCTCCGGAAGGCAGGGAATGATTCGGCGCCGTGCAGAGATAAACCTTCCCCTCGGTCAGCTTGGAAACGACAGTCAGTCCGTTTTTGAAGTCTTGAACCCGTTCCTGAATGACAACATCCGGCCGAGCGGCCAATGGGTTGGTGTCGATCGCCGTCACAAAAATGGAATGGGGCGCCGTATCGGGATCGGGAACCTTGCTGTAGGGGCGGGTTCGAAGAGAGGTCCACAAGCCGGAAGCCAGCAGATTCTCTTTTACTTGCTCGACAGTCAGATCGGCGAGTTTGGATTGGTCGTACGATTGAAACTGAACGCTGTCATCGCCGTCCAATTCGATGACGACGGATTGAAGCACGCGTTTGGCGCCGCGATTGATCGCCTTGACCACGCCGCTCCCGGGCGAGGTGAACAAAACCTTGGGATACTGTTTATCCGAAAACAGCGCCTCACCGAGCCTGACCCGGTCTCCCTCCGAAACATTCATGGAGGGCTTCAATCCGACATAATCCAAGCCCAGTAACGCTACGGATTTAACAACGTTACCGTCGTCGTGTATCGTTTGCTCGGGCTCCCCAGTGATCGGCAGATTCAAGCCTTTCTTTGTTCTGATTAGCATATATACGCCTGTGGATCGCACAAATTGACGGCCAAACCACCCCTCTCGCATTCCTGCAACAGGTTCGAAGAAGACGGTAGAGGGAGTGCTAAGATGTATTCGGCTTAAGGCGCGCCGAGAGAGTGCCACGAGTTTATTCAAAACGTCGCGCCTCAAATCGAAGCTGCGCGTAGCGAGAGGTATGCTCGGCGTTTCCCTAAGACTTAGGTAAACCGTCTGGTATTAGAACACAAATACCCGAGGGGCTCAACGCGCGGAGTTCTTGAATCAGAAGGAAAAACGAGGGCCGAGACTCTAATTTTGGTTACAGGACTGTTTCAAAATTCAGCACAAAAAAAAGGGCCTTAGCAAAGCTTCGGCCCTGACAACATCCCAGAGGATTAAGAGGTCTTAAACGCAATGTCGCTAACCCGGAGAATGCTATAACAAGTTCCAAAGAGGAGATGGAGGTAAATCAACTTAGCGTTCTCGCGTGGTCAAAATACTAGCCTCAACCGGACGGTACGATTTTGACTTAAATCAACAAACGCCCGCTTTTCTGTCGTTTCGACAAAAGCTTCGAAACAGTGGCGTAACCGCTCGGTTACTAGCCACTCGACCGATCTCTTAATACAATACCATCGGGAGTTGGCCAGACAGTCGCTGCCCACGTCGTCGACGCGGGGAGAGGAAAGTCCGGGCTCCGCAGGGCGAGGCGCCAGGTAACGCCTGGGAGGCGAAAGCCTACGGAAAGTGCCACAGAAAATATACCGCCGCGCCTCCTTCGGGAACGCGGTAAGGGTGAAATGGTGCGGTAAGAGCGCACCGCGCTTCCGGTAACGGGAGTGGCAGGGAAAACCCCGCCTGGAGCAAGACCAAATAGGGGGGCATTGGGGGCAACCCCTAACGTGCGGCCCGCACGGCTCCCGGGTAGGTCGCTTGAGGCGCGCGGTGACGCGCGCCCTAGATGAATGACTGTCCACGACAGAACCCGGCTTATCGGCCGACTCCTCCCCATCTTCGAAATACCTAGCTGTCTAGTCTCGCAAGGACCGGAAAAGGCATCGAGATCGTGCGCAGTTTCCGCTGCAGCGCGGCATGATCATATCTTCCCGTTCCATCCAATGAATCATTCCTGAGAGCGGACTGCTGTCGACAGAAAACCGATAACTGTGCGGTTTAAGCTTGGCCATACGGAGTGCGGGTTGGAGTTCTCGCAATACCAGGTCTTTACCCCATTGGCACAGCCGGAGTAGGCGACACATCCGTTCGGCAAGGCTTCTACGGCGCGCCCGTCGCACTTGTTACACTTTGCCCACCATTCAACGGTACCTTTCCCATAACCGGGAAAAACCGTGTCTTTGGAGCTGTGCATGACCAGGACCGACAGCGGTTTGGGACAGGAACGATCCGCCAGATCATCCGCGCGGATTCCGACCGCACTCGACACAATAGCCGCCGGAATGTCGCGGGTGCCATTGACGAAGGCGATCCCCATCGAAATAGTCCCGCCATCGGAATGGCCAGTCAGGAGAATCCGGTTCTCGTCCACACACCATTTTTCCTGGATATGCCTCGGAATTCCGGCGAGCTCGATGAGGGCTTCCGGGGCCATGCGCCGATGGTCCACGTAGGCGATGATGAATCCGGCCGCCGTGGCGTCCCGCGTCAGATAGGTAAATTGCTCGTTGCGATTGCGATTCTTGCCGTGGGGTGCATAAACCATCAGCAGGGGATGGGCAACCGTAGCGTCGTAATTCACCGGAGTGCGCACGTTATAACGGATCCCGTCGGGGGTCTCCTCGTCGTCCGTGGCTCCCGCTTGGCCCGGACGGGTACCGGCTGCGCAACGTCGGGTATCCGGTCCTATCCGGTATTCGGCTTTGCTCAAAATCTGCGCTCCCAATTGATGTTCCAGATCATCGCCTACCGCGTCCTGGGCGGTTTCACCCAATCCGGTGAATGCCCCCATGAACAAGAGTGCCGCGACCATCATGATGGCCGGTCGATCGGGCTCCTTGCTCTTCCACGGCCAGACCCACCGAGGCTTGACCAATCCTACAACCAGCAGTGCGATGGACAGCAACACCAATAGTCGAAAAATTATTGCCAACCCTAAACTCATAATCTTAGACCTTTCGTGAGGGTGAGGCCGGTCGGGGCATCCGGTTCCGCCGCCGGTCATTACAAAAGGAAAACGTCTTACGTGGCTGACCGACTCTCATCAGCGAAGGCCACTTCCAGGCTTTCCGCCCATCCCGAATAGCCGATGGTGGGCAATACCTCGGCACCGGTACACCGAGCGGTGTCGGAATCGACATTTACCCCGACACCGTTCACGAAACGGTTCATGTAGTTGACGACACAGCACACGCTGACCGCATCGACGAAGGCCTTTTCGTCCCAGCCGGCGGCGAAGATGGCGTCGGCGTCTGTCTTGGTGATCCGGGTTGGGGCAAGGGTCAGCTTTTTTACATAGCGGAGGATGGGTTTCAGCTTCTCATCGACCGCGGCGGTCTCGATGTCGGCGTGAAGCTGATCGAACACCGATTCGTTGACCCCAAAGGCCACCGCGGCGGGGATATGGGAGCTGTAGCAGAAATCGCAGGAATTCAGTCCTGAGATATAGGTGAAGAGCAGTTCCCGGTCACCATTGGTCAGGGGGGATTCTTCCCGCATAATCTCGTGGATGAGGCGCAGGATCAGGCTGCCGCGCTTCGGATATTTGGCGAAAACATCCGGCAAGTTGGTTACGCCGGGGCTGGACGGTAAGAAGGACATAGCAAGTCTCCTATGGCGAGGTTTTTCTGTAGTCATCAGTGAAAAAAAAGGGCTTCTGTCTCGCATTCAGGTTTTGCGCAGCCTCCTTCTCCACGGTGTTTTATGAGTGGTAATGAGGGCGGGCGAAACGTGGACTCCATCAGATTCTTGGCACTGCTCTGTACCGAACGGTACAGAATCCGCCGAAAAACGGCGCCACCGCAGCAGGGACGCCCCATACCTCTATCAGGCGGTTTTCGTATCGAGCATCGCTAGCGCCGTGACCACCACATCTTTCAAATTCTGCCGGCATGGCGCGACGCTGCCCAGGACCTGAACACCGTAATAGGTTGCTACGAGGAACTTGGCCAAAACCCGCGGGTCCCGGTTCGGCGTAATCTCCCCGGCGACTTGGGCGCGCACCACCATGTCGAACAGGGCGTCTTCCAATTGAGCCACGCCGGCTTGCACCACCTCTGCTACGTCCGGATCGCTGCCGCGGAATTCCAGCGCGGTCTTGCCGAACAAGCAAGTGCGGCGATGGTTCAGGGTCCGCTCGATCAGCCGCTCGAACAGCCTCCGCAGACTCTCGACTGCCGAGGCTCGGTTCAGAAGCTCGCCGGACTGACGCACCAGCATCGTGGTGTCCCGGAAATGCTTGAGCGCCAGCAGAAACAATTTCCGCTTGCTGCCGAATGCCGCATAGAAGCTCCCCTTGCCGATGCCCATGGCGCGCAGCAGTTCGCTCATTGAGGCGCCTTTGTACCCTTTGCGCCAGAACACGTCCATCGCGCCGGCGATGGCTCTCTGGGTGTCGAACTCTCGTTGTCTCATACCGGCCCGCCGAAGAAAAACCTGATTCTGTTCCAAACGGTACAGAATATTGTCGCACTGGCTGGGCCGAATCAAGAACGGCGAGTGGCATTTCAGACACCGGCCTGCTCCCGTAAGCCGGCCATTCTGGCCTGAAGGAACTTGATTCCGAAGGCGATGGCCGTGACCAGAATGGCGATGAGGGCGGCGAGGAAGTCGCTGTTGATCACGTCCTCATCGATTTTAAGTCCATAGGTTCTTAGATAAGTAACCAAGAAATACGAGGGCTGCACCGTCATTGCCGAGATGATCACCGGAACGATAAACCGGTCGAGTACCTTGTATTCGGTAAGCTCCATATGATCGAAGAATAGCTTCATGGTGACATACCCCGGAATAAACATCATCATTATGGTAATACTTATGCGTACCATATAATGGGTTATCGGGACTATAGTAAATACTGACATGATCAATATAAAGATCCCGCTAAACCCGAAGATGCCCAACCACAGCAACCAGTCTTCACGGGAGAAGTGAATCGCGTCTTTCATGGATATGTCCTCGATTTCTGAATAGGGATGTGTGGACACCGGATAGTGCTGCGATAGGCTGCCTCTTTCGCTCGCCTCGACCATCCGCGAGTCAAGGATTAAGGTCAAGCACTTCTTCTATCTTATTGAATGGAAGCGATGCCGCTTCATTAGCACGCCTCACCGACTCCGCATCCTGGGCTTCGAATAAACAGGTGCAGCGGGAATCAGCCGGGTAAAAGTTAGTCCGTATGTATCTTACCCGTACGCCTTCTCGGGAAAGTTTATCGCTCGCTGTGATAGCGGCCTTTTGGGCTTCAGACAATTGTTCAGGGGTAATGCCAGACAATTGGCGCTGTACGGCATAAATTGGCATGAGTTTTCTCCGTGTTTTTGGATATATCAAATAATGGAAATCAGGTTTGATTAAGCTCCAAGCCTTCAAGAGTCCAGTTAATCCGAAGCGTATCGTCACCCTGAGATCCGCCGGTGTAATGGATATTGCACGCAAAGGCGATGTTTTTCCGCTGTCCCGAAGCGTCACGCTCCACAACGTGCGAGCTAACAAGGTAGCGTCCATTGGACAGTTGCCATACTCTGTGGCCGCTATCCGTAAATTCAATCGTGTCGGAAGCGCCTAACCGATCCTGGACGAAATGATTGCAGTGCAAGGCCGCCATTTGGCTTAGGTCTTTGCCGTCGAACGTTGATTCTTCCTGGAATACATCCGAACTCGCGACAGTCTCGACGAACGGTGAAATGACCTTCGTCTGCAAGATGTATAGTCCGATGACAAAGGCTACGAGTAGAAGGCCCGAATATCGGCTTTCCAAAAGCTTGGATAACAAACTGGGATTCGTCATGGTGGGTTTCTCCGAGACTTTAATAAGGGTTTCTGTGATCCATAAATCTCATGGTCATGGGCGTCTTTACAGCACCGTGCTCCACTCCGTCCTCTGCCGGAGGGTAAAAAAAGGCCACTGCCCAGGGATTTCCGTTTCGGACAGTGGCCTCTAACTTCAGGGTTTATGGCTGCTCAACATTTACCCGAAGAAGGCCATTCGGCTTCCGATCACGCCAATTCCGGACATAGTTCTTTCTTGATCAATTGGGCGATATCCATAACAACCAGCGAGATAACCCCCATAATGGCAAGCCCGGTCCAGCCAAATACCACAAAGCCGTAGTGCAAGGGCGCTACAAATAGCTCTTCCATGAACCAGAAGGTGTGGCCCCATTCGTTCAGTCCCACGTTCGGCAGAATCATGAACGGACCGACAACGACGACCAAATAGGCCAGGGAAAACCCGTTCTTCGCAAATGCCGGCAGGCGGGTATGCGCATACAGGAACGCGGCACCCCCGCTGATGATGTAGATCGGATAGCTCAGATAGAACTCGATGATGTGCGACGGCGTGAAGTCGGTGTCGCGCACGATCGTCTGGTGCCAGGTGCCGTCCTGTTCGGTGAAGTAGCTGCCGCCCCAGTACAGTGCCCACGCATAGCAGCACATCCAGATTCCATGCGTCATGTGGCGGTATAACTGCTCCCGCGGCGTTACGGCATCCATGTCTCGAGTCCGGGTCTTCCACAGATAGCCCCACAGAATCGAGGCGGTGATCACTTCCAGTACGATTTCGGTGTACAGGAAGTTCATCCAGTACGTCTCGAATTCCGGTGCGAACGAGTCGAGACCGGCGGACCAGCCGTAGACCCCTTCGTACCAGCGAACCCACATGTAAAACACGAGGTAGAGTCCAAGACCAAAAACGAGCCAACGCTTATCCAGCAGTGGTTTCTCTTGGGCGGCGATCCCGCCCGCTTGTTGTATAGTAGCCATATATTTCCTCTTACTGATGAAATTAAACAATGATTGACGGATGAACTGGATATACCCAAGAATCATCCGGCGAAGATTCTGACATGAAATCGAACTAAAAATGCAACATTAAGGTATTAAAGATTTTAATGACGGTATCAAAAAATCTAATTTTAAAACTGTCCAAGGTTAGTCTTTAATGCAGCATCGCGGGAAGAAATTAACCGTATATTTTGAGAGTAACTCTCAGCTTATATCGAGATATTTTTATTTATCTTGGTTGGGCACTTTTGCAATAATTATTTGGCTATACAAGCGAATCTGCTCCAGAGTAACCCGCGACGCACAGACTATAATCGGCAAATACCAGGTTAACGAGGGCAAAAGATATGTGCGGAAACAGATACCTCAACAAAATAGTCTCGGCCTTGGCCGTTTTAATTCTTGCTTCATTTTCCGGGGTGATCCGCGCACATGGCGGCGGTTCTGGAATCGACGCCGATTCCTGCCGGATTGCCGTCGGGTCTCACTGGGTGCATTTCACGGCTTATCAGCCGCAACTCACGGGAACTACGGAGTACTGCAAGGCCATTCCGGACGTTGGACAGTCGACCCTGGTGTTCGACTACGAAGGTAAAGCACTACGTCGGATGACGGTTGAGTTTGAAATCACACGAGAACCTGACGGGACAAGGATGTATTACCAACCGCCGACGATCCATTCGTCTGGGTCGACCAACGCGACGATCAATTTTACGGAGCCGGGAAATTATCTCGCGCACGTTACCCTGATAAATGAGGGTGAGGAAGTGGATGCGCATGTGCCATTTTCGGTGGGTACGGCGCAAGCAGGTCCTTCTCTTCTGGCAACTTTGGCCATCACTATGCTGGTACTGGCCGTGATCTATATCCTTTATCTCACCAATGTTTCTTTCAAAGGAACCGTTGATCGCCTGTGCCGAAAGCCGGCGAGAAGTGGCACATCGGCTTTGAAGCCTTAATAAAATGTCAGCTCCCATGGAAGAAACCATGCCCTCTTCGAAGTTCGGGGCGTGCTCCGTGAGGTTTTGGGTCAATCCGATTGAGGTTTCTAACCATCGAAGGCGAGCCGCGACGTTACCTGTTCGTTGCCATCGACCGGACCACCCGCTGGGTCTATCTCACTCTCGAGGTCAACCGTACCGCCCGGAGTCCCAAGGTGTTTTTGAAATCTGTCGGCTAGGCTGCTCCCTTCCGCATTCAAACGTACCTAGCCGACAACGGCTCGGCGTTCGTCGATCATTTCATGAATTGCAGCCAGCAGTCGTCCAGCGACCATCGTCCGACCGTACCTGTGCCCTGCAAGAGATCGAACACCGCCTCATCCCGCCGCGTCGTCCGCAAACTAATGGCATGGTTAAGCGCTTCAACGGAGGTCCTGCAAAGCCATTGCTTCGATTTCCATCTAGGGCTTGGAATCCGCCCTGCGCCGCTTTATCACGCTTTACAACCATCACATTCTCCAGCGAACCTTGGGATACCTCATCCCGATTCAGGCTCTCAAACACTGGCAAACCGCATCATTTCCGCCTCTTCCATAAAGAGGTTTATAAGCAATAAGCAGGCGGGATTTGACAAGTAAACACCATAACAAACCGATGAGTGGACGAATTAATGAAAAATGCGATTCCGTGGATAATCAGTGCCATTGCACTGGCACTGCTTTTCCTCCATTTTGGTCCCCGCATGCCGGTAGATCCGGGAGTACCTTACTCGCGGTTTATCTCGGACGTACAGGAAGGGCAAGTAAAATACGTGAATATCGATGGTCAGATGATCCGAGGCATGCTCGGAACCGGCGAGAAGTTCACCACTTACAGTCCTGGCGACGACCACCTGGTGGACGACTTGTTGAAGAATCACGTCGAGATCAAGGCTCAGCCGCCGGAATCCCAATCACTGCTGATGCAGATCTTTATCTCGTGGTTCCCGATGTTGCTGCTGATCGCCGTGTGGATTTTCTTCATGCGCCAGATGCAAGGCGGCACGGGCGGAAGGGGGGCTATGTCCTTCGGTAAAAGTCGAGCCCGGCTTATCGAAGAAGATCAAGTCAAGGTGACGTTCGCCGACGTCGCAGGCGTTGAGGAGGCTAAGGAAGATGTCCAGGAGATGGTTGACTTCCTCAAGGACCCGAGCAAGTTCCAGAAGCTGGGTGGCAAAATCCCGCGCGGGGCTCTGATGGTGGGCCCTCCGGGTACCGGTAAGACCTTATTGGCCCGGGCGATTGCCGGAGAGGCCAAGGTTCCGTTCTTCTCCATCTCCGGTTCGGATTTCGTCGAAATGTTCGTGGGCGTGGGCGCCTCCCGCGTACGTGACATGTTCGAAACAGCGAAGAAAAATGCGCCGTGCATCATCTTCATCGATGAAATCGATGCGGTAGGCCGCCATCGCGGTGCCGGTTTGGGCGGCGGTCATGACGAGCGCGAGCAGACCCTTAACCAATTGCTCGTCGAAATGGACGGTTTTGAAGGAAACGAAGGCATCATTGTCATCGCGGCCACCAACCGTCCCGATGTCTTGGATCCTGCGCTATTGCGGCCGGGCCGCTTCGATCGTCAGGTCGTCGTTGGGCTTCCCGACGTTCGGGGCCGCGAGCAGATCTTGAAGGTTCACATGAAGCGAGTGCCGATCGCCGACAACGTCGAGGTTCAATATCTGGCGCGCGGGACGCCCGGCTTCTCCGGCGCGGATCTGGCAAACCTGGTCAACGAAGCGGCGTTGTTCGCGGCCCGTAAGAACAAGCGCAATGTCGACATGGAGGATTTCGAGAAAGCCAAGGACAAAATCCTCATGGGTGTGGAACGCAAGTCCATGGTCATGAGCGACGAAGAGAAGCAACTCACTGCTTATCATGAGGCAGGCCATGCCATCGTAGGACGGCTAGTCCCCGAGCATGACCCCGTATACAAGGTCAGTATCATGCCGCGCGGCCGGGCCCTGGGAATCACCATGTTCTTGCCGGAGCGCGACCAGTACAGTGCGAGTAAGCAGAAATTGGAAAGCCAGATTTCGAGTTTGTTCGGCGGACGTATTGCGGAAGAGATTATTTTCGGCAAGGAACGAGTGACGACCGGCGCTCAGAACGATATCGAGCGCGCCACCACTCTGGCGCGTAACATGGTTACCCGCTGGGGTCTCTCGGAGCGCTTAGGGCCGCTGGCATATAGCGAGGAAGAGGGTGAAGTGTTTTTGGGACGCTCCGTCACGAAACACAAGATGGTGTCCGAGGAAACCGCTCATTTGATCGATGAAGAAATTCGCTCGGTGATCGATCGCAATTACGAGCGTTCGGAGCGTATGCTGCGGGAAAACATGGAAAAGTTGCATCTCATGGCGGAAGCTTTGATCAAGTACGAGACGATTGATCGTTTCCAAATTGACGACATCATGGATGGTAAGGTTCCGCGTCCGCCGCAAAGCTGGGGCGAAGCGCCTCCGAGCGGCGGTGCTACGGGCCTGGGATCGAAGGAGACATCCAAGGGCAAGGGAACTTTCGGCAAGATTGCCGAACAATACTGAAGTCCAATTCCGGCTGGACAGCTGGTTTAAGCTAAGGTATCCAACGGCCGGTCGTATTTAACGACACTAGCAGTTTTCAAACATGTTAAATCTGAGACACCTCGATTTCACCATGCTGCTGGCCTTCGATCTGTTGATGCAGGAACTCAACGTTTCACGGGCCGCCGAAAAGATGTTTATTACCCAGTCGGCCATGAGCCAAATCCTGCAGCGGCTTCGGCAACAGTTCGACGATCCTTTGCTAGTGAGGACACCGACGGGCATGAAGCCCACGGAACGCGCCTCGGCATTGCTCGAGCCCGTCCGCTCGGTCCTGCGAAACGCGGAACATATCCTCAAGTCGCCGGCTCAATTCGATCCTGCTACGAGCCACGAACGATTCATCCTGGCCGGATCGGACTATTTCGAGTTTCTTGTCTTGCCCCGCCTGATCGAGCGGGTGTGCAACCTCGCTCCTCGGATCGAGATTCATGTGCAACGGCCAGACACTGGTTCGCTCGAGGCCCGGTTGCAGAATCAGGAGATCGATTTGATTTTAGGCTTTCAGGCGATGTTGAAGCTGCCGGCGCATTTGAATTGGGTGCGGCTTTTCGATGACACTATAGTTTGCATCGCCCGCCGTGACTATGCTGGTGTTGAAGATGAAATCACTCTGGAGGAATACCTACAAAGGAATCAGTTGCTGATCTCCTCTTGCGATCTGAATGCACAGATTGTCGAACGCTGGCTAATGAAACAGGGTTTGGAGAGACGAGTCGCCGTGGTCGTGCCGAATTTTCTCTCGGCTCCTTTTACCGTCGCAACGACGGACCTTTTGCTTTCGTTACCCCGGCGAATCGCTGAAGCTTGTATCAAGTCCTCGCCATTGAAACTCGTCCAGGTCCCCTTCGGTCTGCCGGCCTATGACTTCGTCGTGGCTTGGCACCCATTGAGAGATAAAGATCCTGCTCATCAATGGTTAAGGGAACAGATCCTCGAGGTCAGTCGGGAAATTGATCTGTGCCCCCTGGATCAGTGGGATTAGGATCGGTCTCCTGGCTCCCGGGAGACCGGGGACTCTGGCGGAATCCAGGCTGGCACGGCTCCGGTCGATCTTATTCGGATAGTGTACATCAGCCGGTCAAACTCACGAACAAGGCCGGCAAGCGCTCCGGCAATCGCTGCACATGATCGACGACAGTGTAGCGATTCGGGCCGAAGATTCTGGATACATATTCGTCCGCTTCGGGGTCTAGAGTGAGGCAATAGCTCGTCACACCCGCGGTCGCCAGTTCCTCCACCGCTTTCTTGGTGTCGAACCGCAGATATTGCGGATCGCGCTCGTCGATATCCGCCGGCTCGCCGTCCGACACCAAGAGCAGCAATTTTTTCTGCTGCGGCTGTCTGAGCAGAAACTTTCCGGCATGACGAAGCGCCGCCCCCATCCGCGTCGAGAGCCCACCCTGCATGCCCGCCAGCCGCGCTTTCGCCTGATCGTCGAAGGCTTGATCGAAATCCTTGAAACGGTAGTACTGCACATCGTGCCGCCCGTCCGAAGCGAACCCATGAATGGCGAAAGGATCGCCGATGCCGTCGATGGCCCAAGCCAGCAAGGTGGTCGCCTCACGCGCAAGCTGGATGACCGCCCGGTCCGATCCGGGCAGGATCTCGTTGGTCGATGCCGATAGATCGAGAAGCACCAGCACCGCCAAATCCCGCGTCTTCCGGATGTAGCGGATATTGATGCGCGGGTCCGGCATCTCACCCATGCGGATGTCGATCATGGCGCGAATGGCGGCGTTGAGATCGATCTCGTCGCCGTCCTCCTGCCGCCGCTGGCGGACCAAACCCCGCGGCTGCAAGGCATCGATGATGTGCTTGAGGCGGCTGGCGACGGGCTTGTACTCCACCAGGATCTGCTCGATCAGTTCCTGCTCCCCCCTGGGCTGCCGTTTTTCCAAAACGGTCGCCCAATTGGGGCGGTGCAACTGTACCTGGTAGTCCCACTCGGGGTAATGATAAGGATCGCTGACCGGCTCCTTGCCTTCCAGTTCATTGATGGTGCAGCCTTCCTGATCCAAATGGAACGGCGTCTCCAGGGTCCAGACCTCCTGGGCATCGTCCCCCGCCAGTTCGCAGTCCACCTCGTTGACCATCTCCATGACCGAAACCTTCCTGCGGACCTGGCGCTCGCTGGCCGGTGCGTATTCCGCCTGTTCCCAGAGCTGCTCGGCGAACGCCCAGATGAACCGGTTGTCGTCGCGGTACGGGATAGCTATGCCCTCCAGGATGCGCAACGACGGGAGCGCCAGTCGGTCCTTGACCTTGTTATATAGCGTTACACCCAGATCCCAGCTGATTTGATTGTCATCGGGACGAACTGCGAAGACTTCCCGGAAGGCCGCTACCGTCTCCCGAATCAGGCTATCCTCGGTTTCGAGTTCCGCATCGAGCAACGCATGGGCCAAGCGCTCCAAGAAAGACAGAGCGGGATCGCGGCTTTCCCGACCTTCGGAATCCGCCTCATGCAACGGAAGCCAGAGCTGCCGGAGCCCTGGAAACTGCCGGATGGCCAGATGCTCGACACGGGCATCCTCGATCAGACCGATCATGAACATCTGCACCGGATTCAACGCTTCCGCCGAGATCGGCTTCTTGGTGTAGGCGAGATGCGCGGCGGCATGGGCGCAGGCGGCACGGTACAGCTCCTTGCCGGAAATGCCGCCGTAATCGTCGAAAGCATCGGGCAGGTAGATGACCGGAAACTCGATGAAAGGCTTGAGTCCTTCGCGCGTTTCATAATCGCCGGCCGTCGGGCGCAAATGGAAATCGCGGCCCCACAACGCGCGCAGATAGAAGTTCAGCTTGCGCTGGGTATCGACGAACAGCGTGCCTCGGCGTTCCTTCTGGAGCACCGCGAGGCTGTCCGCCGTTTCGAGACCGAAATATTTGGCCAGGTTTTCGAAATCGCGCCCATGCGCCTGTGCGCCCCAGAGCGCCCAGCGGCGCAGCCCGCCCAGCGTCAATTTGTCAAATAGTTGGTCCAGGTGCTGAAGCATCGGGCGCAATCCGCGCGGTGCTTTCGCTGAAAGCTGATGAATCAAAGCCAAGTATTGCCGCAGCAAGTCGGCATCGCCGAGCCGGCTGGCCGCCGTGGGCAGGCTGTCGAACAGCGCGGCGATCACGCCCCCGCTGACCATGGAGGCCAGCTTCATCACCGAGGTCACCACATCGGGAATGATTTCGTCGCCCACTTCCTTGGCGACCAGGGGCATTTCCTGGATATAGGACACCACCAGTTCGGACCCGCGTCCCAGTTCCGAAAGCACGCGGGCACCCTCGATATAATTGCGCAAGCCGCCCGGCGACATCACCCGCCCCGCTTCGTGGAAGCTGGCCTCCAGCGTGTCCTTGATGTGCGGCTCGACCCGCTCCAGGTATTCGCGGTAGTCTTCCAGGTTGATGCTCATGGCTCGCCTCGTCTTGCCCCGCAGCGGCTTAGTCCCTTTTTAGAAAAACGTAGCAACCGCTGCGTCCAGAGTATCCCGCATGTCCGGATCATCGGTCAGGGGGCGAACCAAGGTCATCTGACATGCCGCCCTCGGTTCGACGCCCTTCGCGATCAGCTGCCCCGCATACACTAGAAGACGCGTCGAAATTCCCTCGTCCAAACCATGGCCCTTGAGATTGCGGGCTCGATGAGCAATCTGCACCAGCTTCTCTGCGGTTTTCGGGTCGACGCCGGTTTCGTGGGAAATCACCTCGGTTTCCACTTCGGTCTTCGGGTAATTGAAATCCAGGGCGCCGAAGCGTTGCTTGGTGGATTGCTTCAAGTCCTTCAAAAGGTTTTGATAGCCGGGATTGTAGGAAATGACCAACTGGAAATCGGGATGCGCATGCACCAACTCGCCTTTCTTGTCGAGCGGCATGGTCCGGCGATGATCGGTCAAAGGGTGTATGACCACCGTCGTGTCCTGGCGCGCTTCGACCACCTCGTCCAGGTAACAAATCGCACCGATCCGGGCCGCCGTGGTCAATGGCCCGTCCTGCCAGCGCGTGCCGGTGGCATCGAGCAGGAAACGTCCAATCAGGTCGGAGGCCGTCATGTCCTCGTTGCAGGCTACGGTTATCAGCGGCCGCTTCAGCTTCCAAGCCATGAACTCGATGAAACGGGTCTTGCCGCAACCGGTCGGGCCCTTCAGCATGACCGGCATCCGCGCGGCATAGGCGGCCTCGAATAACTCGATCTCGTTAGCAACCGGCCGGTAATAGGGTTGTTCTTCAATAAAATACTGTTCGGAGATGGTCATCGCTCAATCCTCTTCACGGATTTCCACGTTTTATCGACTCGATTAACGTTTTGATAATTTCGTCCGCGCGATCAATCGGCAGAGAAAAATGGCCCTCGCCCGGAAATGTAAAAACCTGAGCGTGGGGAAGTCGTTCGGCGAGCGCCAGCGCGTGGGATAACGGCACGGTAACATCCGCTTCGCCGTGCCAGAACGTAGTCGGCATTCGGATCTGCGCGAGGTCAATCCCCCAGTCGTGAGCATACAAAATCATGTCCTGTACTGCTCCCTCCCCGCCCGAACGCAAGGCCTCCCGCACCGAGGCGCAGAGGGCCGCTTTAATCTCCGGGCGCGTCAAGGTCGACCGGTCGGAAGCCGGACTACCTAGAGCCAGTAAAGACAGCGCCACTTCGGGGCTTCGGAAAATCAGGCGTCCGAGGAACTCCCCGTAAATCAAACGCAGCATCCGGGGTGCGCTACGGGCCGCGCCGAATCCGAATCGTGCCGGCCAATGCATAGCCTGCATCGCTTCCGGATCGTCCAATAATCCGAGACCGCAGATGATCCCGACCGCCTGTACCCGGTCCGGCAGCTGCGCGGCGAGGGCCAGCCCGTAAGGTCCCCCGCCGGACGTGCCCAGCACTGAGAACCGTTCGATGCCGAGATAATCAGCCAATTGAGCGACGTCGTCAGCCCAACTCCCGATAGTGCGCGCCGGCTTCAAATCCGACAGTCCGTAGCCGGGACGATCGGGGGCGATAATGCGTGCCCGCTGACGTTCGGCCGCCTGCGCAATGAGGACGCTCTCCAGCCGGGAGGCGGGGAACCCGTGGCAGTAGACGACCGGCATTCCGCCGGGATCACCGACCTCGGCGAAGCCGAGCCTGCGCCCGTCTTTGAGCGTAACGCTCCGATCAAGTCGCTTGCTTAAGTCCATACCTTTTTGAATCGCCATCTCGAAAAAAAGCCCCGGCCTGCATTCACAGAACGGGGCTTTCGAACCTAAGCCTGGCTGCGCCTAGGCTTTGATCGGCCCCCGGTAAATCACCATGGCAGCGCCTTGCGACTGCTTGAAGTTGTCGTAGCCGACCAACCGCACATGGTTGTTCGGATGCGCCTTATGACAGGCCTCCGCTTCCGCCAGAATACGGTCCACATCGGTTTCGCCGAACATCGGCAACTTCCACATATACCAGTAGTGGTCGAAGGCGTTCTCCGGTTCGGTATGCTCGATGGCCGGATTCCAGCCCTTGCTGACGATGTATTCCACCTGTTTTCGGATATTGGCGGCGTCCATCGGCGGCAAATAGGAGAAAGTTTCGAATTTTCGGCTCGAAACATCGGTCAGGCTGGATTTGTAATCTTGCATTTCACTCATGATTGTTCCAATCCTCGTTCATTGATCGCTTGAGCAATCCCCTCCCGTTTCAGAGGGGACTGCTTTCTAGCGACGTTCGGTTCTTCAACGGCATCGCTTCAAATCAGTCGGACTGTCCGGGCGATTACTTGTGCGCCACGTCGAGTTTGTCAACCGTATCGAACTCGAACTTGATTTCCTTCCAGGTTTCCAATGCAGCCTTGAGCTCGGGGCTGTCCTTGGCCGCAGATGTCAGAATCTCCTTGCCTTCTTTCTCGAGCTGACGGCCCTGGTTGCGGGCTTCGACGCAAGCTTCCAGAGCAACGCGGTTGGCTGCGGCGCCCGCCGCGTTGCCCCACGGATGGCCGAGAGTACCGCCGCCGAACTGGAACACGGCGTCATCGCCGAAAATCGACAACAGCGCCGGCATGTGCCAGACATGGATACCGCCCGAAGCGACGGCGAACGCTCCCGGCATGGCGCCCCAATCCTGATCGAAGAAGATGCCTCTAGAGCGATCCTCCTTGATGTAGCGCTCGCGAAGCAGATCGATCCAGCCCAAGGTGGACGCCCGATCGCCTTCCAGCTTGCCGACGACGGTGCCGGTGTGCAGGTGATCGCCGCCCGATAGTCTCAGAATCTTGGTCAACACACGGAAATGGATGCCATGATTCGGGTTGCGGTCGATCACGGCGTGCATGGCACGGTGGATATGCAGGAGAACGCCGTTGTCGCGGCACCAGTTGGCAAGACCCGTATTGGCGCAGAACCCTCCGGTAATGTAGTCGTGCATGATGATGGGCGCACCGATTTCCTTGGCGTATTCCGCACGCTTGTACATTTCTTCCGGGGTCGGCGCGGTCACGTTCAGGTAATGGCCCTTGCGTTCCCCCGTTTCGCGCTCCGCCTTATGGATGGCTTCCATGACGAAATCGAAGCGTTGCTTCCAGCGCATGAACGGCTGGCTGTTTACGTTCTCGTCATCCTTGGTGAAGTCCAGGCCGCCGCGCAGGCACTCGTAAACCGCGCGTCCGTAGTTCTTCGCGGACAGCCCCAGTTTCGGCTTGATGGTGCAGCCCAAGAGCGGACGGCCGTACTTATTCATGATGTCGCGCTCGACCTGAATGCCGTGGGGCGGACCGCCGCAGGTCATCACATAAGCAATCGGGAAGCGCACGTCTTCCAGGCGCAATCCGCGGACGGCCTTGAAGCCGAACACGTTGCCGACCAGAGAAGTGAAAACGTTTACCACCGACCCTTCCTCGAACAGATCGATCGGATAAGCGATGAAGGCATAGAACTGCTCGTCGCTGCCCGGAACGTCTTCGATGCGGTAGGCGCGGCCTTTGTAATAGTCGAGATCGGTCAGAAGGTCGGTCCAAACCGTAGTCCAGGTGCCGGTGGACGATTCTGCGGCGACTGCCGCTGCCGCTTCCTCGCGAGGCACGCCAGGCTGAGGCGTAATTTTGAATACGGCCAAGATATCGGTATCCGCCGGGGTGTAATCCGGCATCCAGTAGGTCTCGCGGTATTCTTTTACGCCCGCGCTATAGGTCTTTACAGCCATACTTTCCTCCTACCACATCTGTGGATTGTTCTCAGGAATGTTTTTCTGGTCCCACTTGGACCGCAAATCGTATTGTCCTTTCACAGCGAGGAACTATAAGCCGTTCCGTTCATAAAAAAAATTCAGTTGTTATGATTACTGTAATAAGACTTACTTATACTAAATGACCAACGTTTGGAGCCCTGACACAAAGGAATGCCCCACGGTCGCCGGATAGAATAAGCCAAGAACTTTCGGCGCTCCAAGGAAGATTTGCCCGATTCGGACGCGAATCGGCAGTTGTCTCAAACGGCGCACACCGCCCAATCGCTTCGCCTTCGTTCCGTCGCCTCCTCCCTCGGAATACAACTTCAACCGTCGAAACCGGCTTCCCGCTCTCTCAAATGCTTCGAAGGCATCCGTCGCAAACGTGAGACGGAACGTAAAACCTTGCTCACAATCGGGAACTCTGGCGATTCAAGTGCGTCAACACCGTTACGGGCTCACGCTCGTAACCGGGATCAGGGATAGTCCGGATAGACCCGGTTTGTATCCGCCGACCGAATTGGCCAAACTGGATTTTCAAGGAGAGAATCATGAGACTCGCATCGCTTTATTTGGGAGCGGCATTGGCCGTGACGGGCCAATCCCAGGCAGCATCCTATTTCCTGGATCAAACGAACATCGACCAAGCCCCCTTTACCGACGGGACGAATTACTTGACGGTGAATGTGGGCACATCGGGGAACGATGTTACCTTTGACGTCGATGCACTGAATGATCCGGGCCAGTCATTTGCGGACAAGGAATTATCCAATTTCGGCATCCAATCGTTCGGGTTCAATCTGGCAAACGGAACCAGCTTGGAATCGGACAATATCACCGGTTTACCCGCCGGCTGGAACGTCGATTTCAACCGGACACTAAACGGATTCGGCAGATTCGACGTAGTCGTGTCGGGCACCGGGAGTAACCGCCAGGAGCCGCTCAGCTTTAGCATCACCGACATCAACGGCGATACGCCCGACTCCTACCACGCCCCCTCTACCGGAACTGCGGACCAAGGAAACGCTTGGTACGCCGCCCACGTGACGGACTTTTCAGGCCCCGAACCGGCCATGAACGGCAACCAGAACGGCGAGATCACGAGCGGCTATTTCGGCGGCGGCGACGGCCCGGGAGTAGCGCCGGCACCCGTTCCGGTTCCCGGCGCGGTCTGGCTGTTCGGCTCGGCCATCGCCGGGCTGGGCCTGATCTCAAGACGTTCCCGCAAAATCTAAAGACTCGGGCTCGCATTCCGAGGTCCGTGTTTCAAGAGGATGCTAGCCAAGCGGCTGAAATAAGCCCATTTAATGCCGCCTGCCCGAAATTTAGCGGAGTGCCGATTTCTTTTCATTTCCAGGCAGGCGGCCTCGCCCATCAACAGCAAGGTTCGGGCTCGACTCACCCGTTTGCCTGTGCGCATTCTTGCAGCTGATTTGACGTCCGATAGCTATTTCGCTATCGGAAAGCATGAAAGACCCGGATCAGAGCAGTTCGAACGTGAAGCCGCCCACGTCGTTAGTGGGTTTGGCCAATAGCAAGCGAATTTCAAACGGTTTGCCGACAGGCATCAGCGAGGTTTTTTCCCCTTCGGGAAGATATTCCGCAGGCGTGAATATCCGCTCCGCCACCGGGCTTCCGTTGAGTTCGGTGAGAACCAGCTTCAGATTGGGGAGCATTTGCGGCAAGTTGGACTGATTCGCAAAGACGAGTTGGAATTCCAGTGCGTCATCGCGGGTCGAGTCCGGCCGCAAGGCGCGATCGAAAATCTGGATGCGGCGCACGTCTTTATAGGGCGGCAAAGAACAGTCGATCGTCTTGCAGGCCATGTCCAGCCAGGGACGCAGTCGTGCGCTCTGTACTATTCTGTCTCCTTCGAAAATGACCAGTTGAGCAATCAGGAGACCCAGCAGCCCGAACACGCCCAGCCCCCACAAAGCACCCGGCGTTACCGAGGACGGACCGGACTTTCCTTTGCCATGGCCTGCCCGAGCTTCCCCGTCAAACGCCTTGCTTTTGTGCTCGGTCCCCGATTGCTCGCCACCCGACTCCTCGGACAGCTCCCGCTCGAATTTTCGGAGGAGGACCGCTTCTCGATCTCCCAAAACCGGAGGTCTGGCTTGAGGCGTGTCCTCCGGAACCGCATCCTTCACGGCTTGCCCCAAGGATACTAAGACGTTGAAAACGATATGGCAGCGGTCGCAAAGCGCTTCTCCGCGTCCAGCCCGTAATTGGCCGACGCTGATGCGGTATGCGGTCTTACACTCGGGACAGCGGGTAAACACGATTCAACCTCGAAGCTTGGCGCCGGTAAGCAATGCCCATTCCTCGCGAACCACGGGGGGACAGAAATCGAACTGCGACGCGTAGGCCGCGCGAACGTTTTCGACCTGCGTCGCCAAAATACCGGACAATGCCAAACTCCCGCCGGGCCGGACTTTTTCGCTGATTTCCGCCGCCAGTTCGATCAAAGGCGTAGCCAAAATGTTGGCGACCAGCACATCAGCGCGGACAGCGGCAAGCTCGCGCGGATACCCGAGGGCCAACCTGTCCTCCACGCCATTCTTGCGCGCGTTTTCGTCCGAGGCGGTGAGCGCCTGGGGATCGATATCCACGCCATAGGCTTTCGCCGCACCCAGCTTCAATGCAGCCACAGCCAGAACTCCCGATCCGCAGCCGTAATCGATCACGGTCTTGCCTGCGAGATCCTGGCCGTCCAGCCATTCGAGGCAAAGCGCTGTCGTGGGATGAGTGCCGGTTCCGAAAGCCAAGCCGGGGTCGAGCACTACGTTGACGGCCACGGGTTCCGGCGGCTCGAAGCCGGTCGGGCAAATCCAGAGCCTCTGGCCGAAGCGCATCGGCTGAAAATGATCCAGCCACGCTCTCTCCCATACACGGTCTTCCAAATCCTCGAGCTGATATTGAAGTACTCGCTCGCCGAATTGGTTCGCGACCGAGTTCCGTATGCGATTGGTATTGGCGTCGGCATCGAATAACCCGATCACTTTAGTCTGCCGCCAAACCGGCGTCTCCCCCGGCTTGGGTTCGAACAGAGGCTGGTCGCCGGCATCTTCGAAGCTGACGGAAACGGCGCCGAGATTCGACAAAAGATCGGAAACCGGCTCCGCCAAAGACTCATCGACCGTAATCGCCAGCTGACGCCACATCAGTGTTTCAATCCGAGCTTCTGCTCCAAATAATGGATATTCTGCCCGCCGGCATTAAAAGCCGCATCGTTGATGATATCGAGCAACAAAGGAATATTGCACTTGATACCGCCGATGACCATTTCCTGAAGCGCCATGCGGGCACGCGCGATAGCCCCGCTCCGGGTCTCGCCGTGGGCGATGAGCTTGCCGATCATCGAGTCGTAATAAGGCGGTACCCGATAGCCGTTATAGATATGCGTTTCGACCCGGATTCCAGGACCTCCGGGCATATGGAACTGCTCGATCACGCCGGGGCTCGGGATAAAACTTTGCGGATCCTCGGCGTTGATCCGGCACTCAATGGCATGGCCCCGCATCTGAACATCCTCCTGCCTGATCGCCAATACCTCGCCGGCGGCAATGCGAAGCTGCTCCTTGACGATATCGAAGCCCGTCACCATTTCCGTCACCGGATGTTCCACCTGTACCCGGGTATTCATCTCGATGAAATAAAACTGGCCGTCCTGGTAAAGAAACTCGAAGGTTCCGGCGCCCAGATAGCCGATTTCCTGACAGGCTCTGACGCAACGCTCACCGATTTGGCGACGCTGCTCCTCGGTAATGCCGGGCGCCGGCGCCTCTTCGACGACTTTCTGATGCCGACGCTGAGTGGAGCAATCGCGCTCGCCCAGATGAACCACATTCCCGTGTCCGTCGGCAATCACTTGGACCTCGATATGCCGCGGATTTTCCAGGAACTTCTCCATATAGACCATGTCGTTGCCGAATGCCGCCGCGGCCTCCCCTCGAGTCAGCGTGATGGCGCTCGGAAGATTCGCCTCGCTGTGGACGACCCGCATGCCGCGTCCTCCACCGCCGCCCGCCGCCTTGATGATGACCGGAAAACCGATTCGGCGGGCGACTTTCAGGTTTTCGTCGTGATTTTCGCTCAAAGGGCCATCCGAGCCGGGCAAACACGGAATACCGGCCTTTTTCATGGCCTCGATGGCAGACACCTTGTCCCCCATGAGCCGGATGGTCTCCGGACGAGGGCCGATGAAAATGAAACCGCTTTGGATCACTTTTTCCGCGAAGTCGGCGTTCTCCGACAAAAACCCGTAACCGGGATGGATAGCCACCGAATCGGTGACTTCGGCGGAGCTGATGATAGCCGGAATGTTGAGATAGCTTTCCTTCGACGGCGCAGGACCGATGCACACGGACTCGTCGGCGAGCCGCACGTGCTTTAGGTCGCGATCGGCCTCGGAATGCACGGCCACGGCTTTGATACCGAGTTCGCGGCAAGCACGAAGAATGCGCAGGGCGATCTCGCCCCTGTTGGCGATGAGAACTTTACCGAGCATGAACTGACACCTGGTGGATGGGCCGAATTAGAAGCAACAGCGATAAGCCGTTACTCGATGACGAACAAGGGCTGGTTGTATTCCACCGGTTGGGCGTTTTCCACCAGCACCTTTGCGATCACACCGGCTTTGTCCGCCTCGATCTGATTCAGAATCTTCATCGCCTCGATGATGCAGAGCGTATCGCCCATTTCCACGCGCTGGCCGACCTCGACGAAAGCCTTCGCTCCTGGCGAGGGCGAACGGTAAAAGGTTCCCACCATAGGCGATCGGACGATGTGCCCGGTCAGTTTATCCGCCGTCGCCTCGGCCGACTGAGGCGCTGCGGTCGGCTGTGGCGCAACGGCCGGCGCAGCAGCCTGCAATACCTGCACCGGTTGCGGCGCCGTACTGCTGTACCGACTGATGCGTACCGATTCCTCCCCTTCGCGAATCTCGATTTCGGCAATGCCCGACTCTTCGATCATTTCGATGAGCTTTTTTATTTTTCTAATATCCATGTCTTAGCCTGTTTTTAGGATGTGTATGGCGGCAGTCAAGGCGAGCTCATAACCGAGCGCGCCGAATCCGCAAATAACGCCTTTGGCGATATCGGACAAATATGAGTGTTTGCGGAAAGGCTCCCGCGCGTGAACGTTGGATAAATGGACTTCAATGAAAGGAATGCGGGTTGCAAGAAACGCATCTCGAAGCGCGATACTGGTATGCGTGTAAGCTCCCGGATTGATGAGTATGAAGTCGATGGATTCCCTGAACGCCTGGTGGATACGGTCTATAAGCTCGTGCTCGGCATTGCTCTGGAAAAAATCCAGATGGCAACCCAGCGCTTGCGCCTTGGAGTCCAGTGCAGACTCGATGTCGCCAAGCGTTTGACTGCCGTATAACCCCGGCTCGCGAAACCCAAGCAAATTGAGATTCGGGCCGTTGAGCACAAGGATGTTTGCCATATTACGAGAGCAGCCCCGTTTCCGATTACCGCAGAAGCCGAAAAACCGCGGCTATTTTGCCGAAATGCGCAAAATCTGTCCACAAATGAAGGATTTCGCTTACATTCGACGCAGTTAGCGCGTTTTGGCGGAAAGGTCAATGAAGCAGCGCTTCGAGAACCTTCATGAGCTGCTCTCTCGAGAATGGCCCCGTATGGGCGTCCACCTGCTGGCCGGCACGGTCGAAAACGGCGGAGAACGGCAAGACGTTAAGCCGGTTTCCGAGACTCTCCGCCCAGGCGGCGGCACGTTCGTCACCCAGCCATATCGGATAGTTGACCGGCGTCTCTCTTAAGAAGTCCTGCACGGCTTCCGATTCGTCTATGGCAATGCCGACGAACTGGACGCCCTTGTCGCCCAATTCCGTCTGCAATCGGACGAACTCCGGCATCTCCTCCCGGCAGGGGGCGCACCAGGTCGCCCAGAAGTTGAGTACGACGATCTTGCCTTTCAATTCGGCGATATCGTGCGGATTGCCATCGAGATCCCTGAGCGTCACAGGCTCCGGAGGCGCCCCATTCCTCGGGGCTGTCGACTCTCCGCTCAGCCAGCTTTGGGCGAGAATGCCGAGAAGAAGCGCGGCCAATGCGAGCAATCCGTAGAGAAACTTTGTCGATTTCACTGCAACGCCCTTTGCAAATGTCCCAAAAATTCATCCGCATTCATATAGCCGACCACGCGGAACGATTTCCGCTCCTCCCGATCAGGTCCGAAGAACAGCGTCGCCGGCGGACCGATGAGACCAAAGCGTTGCAAGAGCGCCTGATCGTCCGCGGAATTTTGCGTGACATCGGCCTGCAGCAATACCACGTTGCTGAGCGCATTCTGTACTTTGGGATCGGCGAAGGTATAGCGCTCCATTTCCTTACAGGAGATGCACCAATCGGCATAGAAATCCAGCATGACCCACTTTCCGGCGACCTCGGCCGCCGCCACCTGCTGATTCAGGTCGTCAATGGTCCTGACCTTTCGGAACGCGATCGACTGCGGCGACGCCTTGGCCGTCGCCGCAGAGATCCCGCGCAACGGCTGTAGCGGGTCGGTGCTGTCCGAAGCGACGCCGATCAACAGCAGCACCCCGTACGTAAGCATGACGATGCCCACGCCCTTCCACAGTCTGCGCCATCCGGAGGCCGGATGAGGCAAGGCATCCAGGGCGCCGAGGTAAATGGCCGGAATGATCAGCAGCAGCGCCCAAAGGAACATGGATACGGCGGCGGGCAAAATACGTTCGAGCAGCCAAACCGCGATCGCCAAAAGACCCACGCCGAAAGCGGCCTTCACCGCGTTCATCCAGGTCCCGGCCTTGGGCAGCAACTTGCCTGCCGATGCGCCAATGGCCAGCAAGGGGATACCCATACCCAAGCCCAGCGCGAACAAAGCCAGCCCGCCAAGCACCGCATCGCCGGTCTGGCCGATATAGATTAGCGCGCCGGCCAGGGGCGCCGCCACGCACGGCCCGACGATCAAGGCGGAAAGTGCGCCCATGATCGCCGCTCCAGTCAGAGTGCCGCCGCGTTGCTGATTGCTGATGGAAACCACGCGGGATTGGATGAATTCGGGCATTTGCAGCGTATAAACGCCGAACATCGACAAGGCCAGCAGCACGAACAAAGCGCTGAATGCCACGATGACTTCGGGCTTTTGAAACAGAATCTGAAGATTGCTGCCGAACAGCCCGGCCAAAACGCCGAAGACGGTATAAGCAAACGCCGAAGCCAATACGTAGCTGAGGGACAACATGAAAGCCCGGCCGGTCGTGATCGTGTGGCCATTCCCGACGATGATGCCCGACAGAATCGGGATCATCGGAAAAATACAGGGCGTGAACGCCAGCAGCAGCCCGAACCCGAGAAAACTGAGAACCGTCGCCCAGGGGGAATCGCTTTGCAGCGCGAAGGCGATTCGGTCCTGCTCCGATACCGGCTCGGCAGGATTTGCTACCGACGCGATTTTTCCGGTACCACCGGCCGGCAAATCCAGGCTCGCGGTTTTCTGCATCGGCGGGTAGCACACACCCTTCTCCGCGCAGCCCTGATAATTCGCCTGCAACTGAATATTGACCGGCTTGCCATCGGCACGCGACAGCGGAACGGCAAAACCGACTTCCCGATGGAATACCTCCACCGCCCCGAACTCTTCGTCGTGCTTGGGTTCGCCGTGCGGAATCTCATAGCTCCCGAGCTTTACCCCGCTCTCGCCGAGCAAGGCCAGCTTGAATTTTTCCCGGTAAAGATAATACCCGTCGGCAATCTGCCAGCTCACCCACAGCGTACCAGCATCCTTGACCTCGGCGAAGAAACGGAACGCCTCATCCGGGGGCAGCAAATCGACGGGCTGGGTTTTCACGCCCAGCGATTTGAAGGCTTCGGCCAATTTTCCGAGCGAATCGGTCTTGGCACCGCCTGCGCCAGTCGGAGGCCACGCCACGTTCACCGTCCGCTTGTACGGCGGATAGCATACTCCGGCATCGGCGCAGCCCTGCGAGGTTACGTCGAGAGCCAGTGCATCGGCGGTGCCGCCGCTCCGCATCAACGGAAGACGGATATCGACGTGCCCGCGATAAATCTCCATCTCGCCGAAAAATTCGTCGTGTTTGGTTTCTCCCTTCGGAAAAACCGGCTCGCCCAAATCGACGCCCGAAGTCTTGGACGCGAACTTGAATTTTTGCCGGTACAGATAATAGCCGTCCGCGATGTCGAATCCGACCAAGGCCTCATCGCCCTCGATCTTTGCCGATGCCCGGAAAGCCTGTTCGGGTGGCAGAAGCTCTTCGCTGCTGATGGCCCAAACCGTACCTGTCCAGGCCGGCAAAAAGACAAACAACAACCCAAAAACCCACTCGCGGAACCAAAGGTATATGCACACGTTTGCAAAGCCGTCATTCCGGCATGGATTGCCGGAATCCAGAACACAGGGATGTGAAAGGCCTTTGCCATCCTTGGCGCCTGGACCCCGGCACTCCCTGCCGGGGTGACGATCTGTGTAGATACCTTTGTCGGGGAACTGCGGCATAACAAAATCACTCAGTAGGAAGAAGGCCGGGGATGCGGACTCTGTCCGGAAGCAATCCGTCCGGACGGTCCATCAATTTTCGGGGTGCAGCCATCTGCTGATCCAATCGAGGTACGCGGTCGAACCATGCAGTATGGAGACCGCAATGAATTCGGGAAGTTCGTACGGGTGTTTCTCGCGCACAAAGACTTCCAATGCTTCCAAAGAAGCCGTTTCGGTCTTCATCAGGAGGAGATGCTCCTGAGCCGTTTCTATCTTGCCTTCCCAAGGATAAACGGATGTCAGTCCGGGAACGATGTTGGCGCAGGCGACCAGGCGTTCGGCGACCGCCGCCCTAGCCAACGTCTCCGCGGTGTTCGCATCCGGACAAGTGCACAAAACTAGACAGTATTGGGTAGACATGGCAAAAAGCACTGGATTAATCGGAATTCTAAACGTATGAGGGCTTAATGAACATCGGTCAATGGTTATTGCTCGCGCTGTTGAGCTTGCCGGTCTTGGAGATTTATTTACTGATCAAACTCGTCGGTTCGCTGGGTTTTTTCCCCACTTTATTCCTGTTGCTGGGTGCTGCGGCGCTAGGCAGCTTTTTATTGAGAATACAGGGTTGGACCACCTGGTTCCGGGTTCAGCAAGCCTTGGCGCGTGGCGAATTGCCGGCCCGCGAGATGATCGAAGGCGGCTTGATAGCCGCCGGGGGTTTGCTGTTGCTGATACCCGGCTTCATCAGCGATATGCTGGCATTGTTCTGCCTGCTGCCGGCCACCCGGAAACGAATCGCGCAACGTATTCTCGAAAGCGGCATTTCCCACCCTCCCGGAAAGACGACACGCGAAACCCGGCACACGATAGAAGGCGAATTTAAGCGTGAAGACTGACTCATAACGCCTTTCGCGGTTTCCCGCCAACTATTATCCGAGCCGTGCTTTGAACACGCTTCATCGAGAGGCGTAGTTTTTGCAGCCATTCATCCTTGCCGAAAACGAGAAACGCCATCATTACCGCGGTTCCTTGTTTCAAGGCTCCTCATTCGCCCGAAAACGATACATTGATGAAACACTCTTGTAACGTCATCATTAAAATCCGCTAATATAATTCACCCCTACTGAGCTCCGCGGGTAACGGGCTGAAATTTCCCAGCAGGTACTATTGGATGGCGATGATAACCCGGAAATTCCGCGTCGACGGCATGCACTGCCAGGGATGCGAAACGACGATCGAGCAAGCGGTGGCCCAACTTTCCGGGGTCCAAGATATCAAGGCCGATTTTGCGGCCGGGACCGCCACCGTCAGCTTCGACCCCGCTCGAACCGATCCCCGAAAAATCATCGAAGCCATCGATAGCCAGGGTTATCAATGCTCACCGGCGCCGGCCGGCGGTTCTTCGCGGCTCCGCGCCTTCGGACGATTGCTGGTCGCCCTGCTCTCACTAACCGTTATTGCCGCACTCCTGATCCAAGGCGATCAGCTCGCCGAGCGCATGCACCTGCCAGAGTTCGATCGTAGCATGAGCTATGGCCTCTTGTTTCTGATCGGCTTCGTCACCGGTTTTCACTGCGTGGGAATGTGCGGCGGTTTCGTTGTCGGCTATACCGCGAGCGCCGCCGCGACCGGCAAACGTTCCTTGGTGCTCTCCCACGTCCTTTACGGGGTCGGCAAGACCTTATCGTATACCCTGATCGGCGGCCTATTCGGGCTGCTCGGTTCGTTCATAGCCTTTACCCCGGAAATCCGTGGCATCGCCGCGATCGCGGCCGGCATCTTCCTGATCGTGTTCGGCCTCAACATGCTGGACTGGTTCAAGAGCCTCCGGCGCGTTCACATTCGCATACCGACATTCTTGAACCGCTTCGTATACGGCAGGACGCAAAAAAGCAAAAGTCCATTCCTGATCGGCCTGCTGAACGGTCTGATGATCGCCTGCGGTCCGCTCCAGGCCATGTACATCATGGCCGCCGGCACCGGCAGCTTTATCGAAGGCTCCAAGCTCCTTTTCGTCTTCGGGCTGGGCACATTGCCGATATTGTTCGGCTTCGGGGTGCTGACCAGCCTGATTTCCGCCCAGGCGACCCGAGGACTCTTGAAAGCATCCGCCTTTCTGGTGATGGCCCTCGGACTCATCATGCTGAATCGAGGCCTGATCATGAGCGGCTCCGGCTACGACTTTCGGACCTTGGCGACCTTGGCCGCAACCCGCCTGGAAAATTTGACCAAGAAAGAGGACTCCACGGCTCCCGCCGGCGATTACCAGGTGATCCGCATGGAGGTCAATAAGCGGGGTTTTAAACCGGACACGTTCGTACTGAAAAAAGGCGTTCCCGTGAAGTGGATCATCGAGGGAAAGGAACTGAACTACTGCAACCACCGGATCATTGTCCCGTCTCTGGGGCTCGAATTCGACGTGGTAAAAGGCGAGCAAATCATCGAGTTCACGCCGCAACAGGCCGGCGTGATTCCCTGGAGTTGCTGGATGGGCATGATTCCCGGCAGCTTCATCGTGCAAGAAGACGCCGCCGGCCCAGAACAGGGGAAGAGCGACGAACAACCCGGCCGTCGCCCGCCCGAATGAGCGAAGTTGTCGAGCGGTCGACGTATCGCCGAAAACTGTGGGATTTACACTACCGAAGCGGGATTTCCCACACTTCCGCCGCAATCAACGCACATGAACATCGGAAAACTCCGATCAAAAAAAGGTCTCAAATTCAGGCATACCTGTTGCATGGCGGTCACACTCTTCTCTTCGCCCCCCCGCCAGCGGCAGAGCATAGTTTGAGGAAAGACGCGCCGCAGACCGAAACACAAGACAATTCACAAGAACAATGACCAGGAAATCGAGCGTTTTTTTATCGGCGATCGCAGCGCAATCGGCCATCCTCGGTTTGTTGCTCCTGCACGCCGCAATCTCCACTCGGACGCATCCACCGGAATTGACTGAAAAACGGGCTTTGGTAAAGGCACTCCATCTCACCGATCTATGCCTGTTTACCGAGGCCCGCTACACGCGTCATCTCTCGCAAGCGGACTTGAGCACACCCTTTCAGGACCATCCCATATCCCTGGAGCATTTCCCTTCCGGCTCCTTCCTGGGCGCACCGGAAAACATTCGGAAAATCAATGAAGAGTTGGATTGAGAAGCAGAAATACATCATCGATTTCACCCTGTCGTCGCTGCTGCGGCGCAAGGTGAAGAACATTGGCCTCTTGATCCTGTACGCCTTGATCGTGTTCATCCTGGCCTCGGTGATGTTCTTTACCCACGCGATCAAGAAAGAGGCATCCCTCGTCCTTCGAGAGTCGCCGGAAATGATCGTGCAAAAAGTCGTGGCGGGACGCCACGACCTCATGCCGCTGCGCTATCGGGACGAAATTCTGAAAATCCGGGGCGTGCAGGCAGTCGAGGGGCGGCTCTGGGGCTATTATTTCGACCCTGTTTTCGGAGCCAACTACACCTTGCTGGTGCCGCCCGCCACGACAGCGACGGAACAAGCCGAGACCGAGCCGATGCGCACGGTCGTGACCGAAAACGAGCACCGCCACGGCCCTGAAGAGCAAGCCATGCCTCTCGTCGGCGCCGAAACGATCGGCGCGGGAAACATCGTCATCGGCAACGGCATCGCCCGGGTGCGGAATGCCGGCAAGGGCGAATTCATACTGTTCCGCACCCATGCCGGCGAAGGAATGCCCTTGAGAATCAAGGACACGCTTTCCTCCGCGTCGGAACTTGTCTCCTCCGATCTGATCCTGATGACCGAGCCCGACTTCCGCAGATTTTTCGGCATCCCCGAGAACTATGTGACCGATCTGGCGGTCTCGGTCAGAAATCCCGAGGAGCTTTCCACGATCGCCGCCAAGATCACCCGGCTGTTTCCCGATTCCCGCCCGATCATACGGGACGAGATCCTCCGCACCTACGACTCGATCTTCAACTGGCGCGGCGGCATGATGATCGTGATCCTGTCCGCGGCGGTCCTGGCATTCGTCATCTTCGCCTGGGACAAGGCCTCCGGGCTCAGCGCCGGGGAACGGCGTGAAATCGGCATACTCAAGGCCATCGGCTGGGAAACCTCGGACATCATCCGCATGAAATTCTGGGAAGGCGCGGTGATTTCGCTGACCGCGTTTCTCGCCGGCGTGATCCTCGCTTACATCCACGTATTCTTCACCCATTCCCTGGTGTTCGAACCGGCTTTGAAAGGCTGGTCGACCCTGTATCCGCAGTTCAAGCTGATGCCTTTCGTAAGCGCCGAGCAATTGACCACCCTCTTCTTCCTCACGGTGGTGCCCTACACGGTATCCACCATCGTTCCGGCCTGGCGGGCGGCGACCATCGATCCGGACGCCGCCATGCGCCATACGGGAGAGTGATTCATGATCGAGCTTTTCGACGTCCGCAAAGTATTCAACACAGGCAAGCCGAGCGAATACTCGGCGCTCAACGGCATCAGCCTCAACATCAGCTCCAACAAGGTCACCGTTCTGACCGGCCCCAGCGGCTCGGGGAAGACCACCCTGCTCAGCATCATCGGCTGCATGTCGCGCCCTACCGCCGGACGGGTGAAACTGAGCGGACGCGAAATCACCAGCTTGCCGGAACGCTTTCTGACCGATATCCGCCGCAAGACCTTCGGCTTCATCTTCCAACAGCACAATCTGATCAAGGGGATCACTGCACTGGAAAACGTCATGCTGCCCGCCTACCCCTTGGGCGAACGGCATGGGCCGCTCAAGGAGCGCGCGATGCATCTGCTCGACAGGCTAGACCTTTCCCGCAAGGCACACTCGCGCATCGAGTGGCTGTCCGGCGGCGAAGCGCAGCGGGTGGGCATCGTCCGAGCACTGATCAACGACCCGTCCGTCATCATCGCGGATGAGCCAACCTCCAACCTGGACACCAAGCTCTCTTACAGATTCCTCGAAATCGTGGAAACGTTCAAAAAAGACGGCAAAACGGTCCTGATTACCAGCCACGACCCCCTGGTGTACCAGGCCAGCGTCGTCGACGAGGTGGTCCGGCTGCGGGACGGCCGGCTCGAAGGAGAAGCGCCGTGATCATGCATCCGGCGGTGATCGCCAATATCATCGCCGCGCTGACGGTGAGCCTGATGGTGGTTTATTCGGCCTACTATGGGCTACAGATCTATCGCCACTGGAACATCGAGAGCGGCAGCGAACTGCAGCTGACCCTGGAGCGGCGGACCTACCTGGTCTCGACGCTGCTGTCCTATACCTTCGGGCTGCAACTGATCTCGCTGTTCCTTTACGTGTTCACCGCCGACACGCTCTACCCGCTGTTCGTCGGCGCCATGTGCGCCGCGGGGGCCTTGAGCGTGAATGCCTTCGGTTATCCGACCCTGATCCTGAAGGTCGGCAATTTCCTGCTGGCGGGACTCTGGCTGGTGCTGAACCACGCGGACAATCAGGCTTACGACTACCCTCTCATCAGGAAAAAATACCTCCTGCTGGCGGTCATCGCCCCGTTCATCGTGGCCGAAACGATTGTGGAACTGGCTTATTTCCTGAAGCTGGACGCCAATGTCATCACCTCGTGCTGCGGCGCCCTTTTCAGCAGCGAACGGGTCGAGGGACTCGGCTCGGAAATCGCGGCCCTGCCGGCATTACCCACGCTCTGGGCTTTTTATATCAGCATTGCCGCGGCGCTGCTCTCCGGCATTTATTTCTATCTTCGGGGAAAAGGCGGCTATGTCTATTCCGCTTTGGCGGTAGTGGCCTTCTTCGTCTCCATAGTCGCGATCATTTCCTGCATCTCGCTTTATATCTACGAATTGCCGACCCACCATTGTCCGTTCTGCATCATCATGGAGGAATATAACTACATCGGTTATCTGCTATACATCCTGTTGTTCAGCGCCGTAGTCGCCGGCGCGGGCATCGCCGTCCTGATCCCGTTCCGCGGGATAGCAAGCCTGAGCTCGGCAATACCATCGCTGCTAAGAAGACTCGCATTGACCTCGATCGTGTCCTACACGGCTTTCGCATCCATCGTGACGTATCGAATCGCGATCTCGAATCTCATTTTGTAAGTTAAGGTAGCCATCATGACCGATCGATCCCGAAGGAACTGTTTGCGCGCCCTCGCGGCGCTGGCTTTGTCCCGGGTCGTTCCCGGCTCCGTCGCCGACGCAGCAGGAAAGGCGGTGCTCAAGAAGAGCGACCGCTGCCCGGTCTGCGGCATGTTCGTCTACAAATATCCGAAGTGGGTGGCGCAGATCGTTTTTAAGGACGGCACCTCGTACTTTTACGACGGCGCCAAGGATATGTTCAAGCATATCTTCGACACGTCCAAATACACACCGGGGAAAACGGCGGACCAAATCGTCGCCATTTACGTCACGGATTATTACGAAGTCGAACTGATCGAAGCCAAGCCCGCATTTTACGTGATCGGCTCGGACGTGCTGGGCCCCATGGGTCATGAATTGCTCCCCTTCAGGGATCAAGAGTCCGCCCAGGAATTTCTGGAGGACCACAAGGGCACCAAGATCTTGCGCTTTCAGGATGTGACCCCGGCCGTCATCGAATCGCTGGACCGGCGTTCATGACGATCACATTTTGGATTCGACTTTTATTGGCCGCGTCGATCATGGCGTCGCTCGGCGCCTGCAACGGTCGACGGCCGGGCTTGCAGATCGGCGACATGGCGCCCGTCGTCACGCTCACCGATTTTCACGGAAATCCCGTGACGCTGCCCAAGGACATCCGGGGCAAGGTGGTCCTGGTGCGCTTCTGGGCTATGGATTGCTCCCACTGCAACAAAGAAACCGTCCTGGCCCTGGAAACCCTCTATCAAAAATATAAGGACAAAGGTTTCCTGCCGGTCGCCATACACGAAAGCCGGCCCGTCGAGGCGGACGAGCGGTTCCGGAAGTTCGATCACGTCACTTATCCGATGCTGGTGGACGAATACGGAAAAGTAGCCCGGCAGTTCGGCGTAATCGGCTTGCCGACGACCCTGGTGCTCGACGAGAAAGGCATCGTGCGGGAGAAGATCACCGGGGAAGCCAGTATCGACACTTTCGAAAAGCTTTTGACCACAGTGCTATACAAAGGGGGATTTTATGACGGCACTCATTAGATTTGGCTTGGGGCCAGCATTGGCGATATGCCAGCTTCTGCTCATATCGTTTGCGGTCTCGGCCGAGGAGCCCCATGAACGGGAAAGCTGCCGGGTCTGTGGTATGTACATCGATCAGTACCTAAAGAGTGCCGCCGAATTGGTTTACAAGGACGGCAAGAAAAAATTCACCTGCGGCGTCGCCTGCATGCTGCGCGAGGTCGACGATGCCGGCGGACTTTCCGCCTTCGAATCGGTAAAAGTGCACGACTGGGTCTCCGGCAAGCTGATAGATGCCGAAGACGCCATTTATGTCATCGGCAGCCGCGTCATTCCGGATATGGTTCCGAACTATATCGCTTTCGCCAACCGGGAAGAGGCCGAGGCATTCGCCGCCAAGGAAGGGGGTGACGTGATCGACTTCGGGATCGCCTATCAGGATGTCTCGCCGGTCGGGACCACCGCGCCATTCCGTATCCGTACGGCAGTGACGCCGGGAGCGGGAGCCTTCAGCATCGGCGCCGTCTACGGCTACATGCAGAAAGACCAGGTCAAAGCAGGCTCAAACAGTACCGATCCCAGCGAGTTCATCAACAGCAACAGGACCCAGCCGCGGGCGCCGAAAGAAGTCCAAGCGCATCAGCAGGCACTGATCGTCAACTACTCGCCCACCGACAATCTCTCTCTTTTCGTCAACGTCCCCTGGTTCGAACGTAGAACCAAGACGCTAGTCAGAACGTCGCCCACCAGCGTCAGGGAAACCGTCGGCGAGGAAAACGGCATCGGCGACATTACCCTGGAAGGACGCTATAACTTCTGGCGCAGCACCCGCTGGGACAAATTCGGGACCATTCTGCTCGGCACCACCTTGCCGACCGGACAGTTCGACGGCGAGCGGGGAGCGACCACGGATCCCGTGGCCGGGAGAAGGCTCGTTTCCACCGGCCCGGCGCTGCAACTCGGCAAAGACACCGCCACTTTCACCGGAGGACTGCTCTATTCGCAGCGCTGGAAAGATTTCTGGTTTCACGGTTCGGCCCTCTACACCGTCAACCCGGAAAATGACAACGACTTTGCCTTCGGCGACGTCGCCACCGTCGGCGCGGCTTTCCACTACACGCCGAACTATGATCTGATGTTGGGCATCGAGATGGACGCCAGCTACACGCAAAAAAGCGAAGACCGCGGCTACAAGATCGGGAACAGCGGCGGCACCGTGACCAATCTTGCATTCGTCTTCGACTACCGCTTTCTCAACGCTTTCGGCGGAAACTTCAAGCTGCGCGGATCGGTCGGCTTGCCGATTTATGAAGATCTGAACACCAAGCACGTAGTGCTCGCCAATCCCCGCCGCGAATTCGACCAGGTCCAACTGGGGGACGGCTTTTTCGGCAATTTGGCCGTTACCTGGACTTACCGCGCCGCTCCGGAGTTTTGATACCTTTGTAGGGTGGGTTAGGCACGCATTGCGCCGATTCCGGAAAATTACGGTGATGTCTCCGCGTGCCGTAACCCACCGATTCCGCAACCTCGCCCGGTAGGTTACGGCCTCGCGGCCCAATCCCCTACAAGAATTAACTCCTTGATTTAAAGCGCTTTGGAGTTAGAGCGTTTTTATCTCGCTCGTACGGCAAAACCGGCTTGGCGGAAGTCGTTGGGCTTTCGGCTCGGGTGAATGGATTCAAGCATTCGGCAATCCTTTGCCGATGAAGACGCTCGGCCGGAGCATGGCGTCGGGAAAGGATTCCCGACCTACAGGGTGCTACAGTCGTAGGTCGGGAATCCTTTCCCGACGAACCCGTTGGCCCAACGGCGGCGTCGGGAAGGGTCGCGACTAAAGCGACCGTTTGCGATTGGAAGGGATTCCCGACCTACTCGCGAGTGCCCGTACAATCGGTATGAAAATGCTCTAAGTACATTCAGGGAATGTCTTGCGGCATAGGCAACCTGCAGGACAACCCCGCCAATCAAGCTAATCTATCGAGATTCCGCAAATATTTGCGGAATGTACTTAGCGAGGGTCGTCGGCAAAGGATTGCCGACCTACGACCTGAAATCGGACCATCTCGCCCGAGGCGATCGACGCCGCCGGGACGAGGCGGCAGCCGTTACCGGCGTTTGGATGCCGCCTCGGGGATAAACGCTATTTGAGACTCACGCGCTCTTTCGGCGACACGATATCGCCCGTGATATCCAGATCGATCTTCATCCGCTTCGCCGCCGCCTTGGTCGCCTTGCTGTCTTTGAAGGGGCCGGCGATGACTTTGAAGCGTCCGTTCTCCAGGGCCACCACCCGGGCCGGAATCTGCGGTCCCTGATGATTCAGAACCGCCGCCAAACGCTGAGCGCTCAATTCGTCCCCCGATTCCAGCGCCGTGATGTACCAGCCGCTATCGGTCATCGCCGGCGTTTTCGGCCGACCGTATAGCTCATCGGGATATTTCAGAGCCACGGCTTTACTCACCAGCCGAGCGAGATTTTCGCTGTTCTCGAAAATGGGTACCGGAATGCCCCGAGCCTCGCTCACGGTCTGCTCGATGCGTGGCCAATCCAGCTTTCGCTCCTGCTTCTTTTCGATTTTCTTGAGCGCGGCCATCAGATTTTTCTTGAGCTGCTTTGCATTGAGTTCCTCGTGAGGCTTATGGGCCTCCAGATAAAGTTCGCCGTTGCGCCACCCCACCAAATAGGGCTGATTGACGATGCGCACGGGCGTTTTGACCGGCACTTCCCGATAAAGCGTTTCGATATTTTCCGGGTAAAGTCGGACGCAGCCGTTACTCGCACGAAGTCCGATGCCATACGGTTTGTTGGTGCCGTGAATCAAATAGCTCGGACGGCTCAGATACATGGCGTAGTCGCCCAGGGGATTGTCGGGGCCAGGCGACACCACCGCCGGAAGCGGATCGCCTTTCTTCTCGTGATCCCTGCGAATGGACTCCGGAACGTGCCAGGTCGGATGACTGGTCTTTCGCTCGACCAGCATTTCGCCGGTCGGCGTGGAGCGGCCTTCGCGGCCGATGCCGACAGGATAGGTGACCACCTCTCCGCCTTTCTTCTTCGGGAAGTAAAAAAGGCGCATAGAGGCGAGATTGACGACTATGCCCTTGCGTGGAGCATCCGGAAGGGTGAACTGCATCGGCAATATAACCCGGCTGCCCGGCTGCGGCGCCCATAGATCGATATCGGGATTGGCCTCACCGACCCCTTCCAGGCCCAGACCGAAATGTCGAGCCACGTCCGGAAGAGAATCCCCTTCCGCTATCTTTACCGTCGCCAGTTGTCCGACGACACTGTCGTCTTTTCCCAACGCAAAGCGGTTGCCCTCGATGTTTTCGACCAGCGGCTCGGGAGGGGCTTTCGGCTCCTCCTGCCGGAAAGGCGACCAAGCGCAGGCGTGAAGAAAACCGGCAACAAGAAGGAGCAGCGGCAAGCGCAGTTGAGCGAGGGGCTGACTAAAGGCCCTTGTGCGATTGAAATCGCCGGCGTGTACCGGACGATCCGAATATGGCGCGCCTTGGCGTACAAGAACAGCATCACTCACGATATTAACCCCTCCGCGTCTGACCAAAAAATAGCCGTTTATGCAAGGTACATGCCCATACCACTCCATATCTGGGCCATCGATTTCGCGGTGCGTCGTTATCGGCATCGACTCGGCTTCCGTTCCGCCCCATCTCCATGCTCAAGGTTGCGATAGGATATCACTGGCATCGAACGCCGCATGTCGCCGATATCCCGGCTCACGGCGACGATCGGACCATATCGAGGGATAAACGGACAATGTGATTTCGCAATCGGCTCTGCGGCCGAGACACATCAGGCCGGAAACGGAAGTCCTGCCGCATGAAAAAGATCAGGGAGAATCGACGCCGCTCGACTGTTCAACCAGCCAGGTCTTCCATTCCTCGAACAGACGTGCATCGCCGGCAGCGACCACCGAACGGGGCTGCAATTCCGGGCTGAAAATCGGCTCACCTTGCAGGGTCTCCGCATGGCCTCCGGCTTCGGATAAGATCAGCGCGCCCGCGGCATAGTCCCAGAGCTTTTGTTTGCCGTGCAGATAAACATGGAATCGGCCGACTGCGAGCCAGCACCACTCCAAAGCCACCGAACCTAGATTGCGTTGCGAACTGTATGGGGGACGGGCGGCCAGCTTCGCCGCCAGCGGCCCCAAGCGTTTAAAATCCACCACTGCCAAGCTGCGCCGCAGCGGCAGATCCGTGGGGCGAACCCTGAGTCGAACGCCGTTCAGCCAGGCGCCATGATCGCGCTGCGCGGTGAAGCATTCATTGCGGATAGGATCGTAGACGATCCCCAAGACCGGTTTGCGCTCGATGAGCAAAGCCAGCGAAATACCGAAAAAAGGCAGACCTGCGGCGAAGTTGCTGGTTCCGTCCAGGGGATCCAGACACCAGAGCCCGTTATCGTTTTGCGCCAGCAGATCCTGTTGCCGCTGAGCGTCCATTTCTTCGCCCAGCAGTTCGAACGCCGGATAACGCTCGCGCAATTCAATAGTCAGCCGCTTTTGCACGGCGAAATCGGCTTCGGTAACGACGCTGCCGTCCGGTTTGAACCGGCGTTCGGTTCCCGCAAACCGGGGCAGCAATTCTTCCTTGGCTACCGCTTTAACCAGAATCGCGAGATCGTCGAGATGAGGAAGCATGAAGGCTATGCCTCGGTGGGCTCAGTGAATGAGTATCCAACAACCGTGTTACTGCTAATTACGGAAAGAAAGCGATCTTTCGATTACCCTCACCCCTGCCCTCTCCGGGAGGGCTAATGTCGTGAGCTTAACACGTCGACTGGGTTGATGAACGAAACCCAGCATTTCCTCGGGGTTGCCGCGATTCGGTCGTCATCCCGGCCTACCGTTGCGACACCCTCCCAGGATGATGCGGCACAGAATCCACCTTAGTTTGAAGCAAACAAGGCCTGTAAACGAACGCCCGGATCTTCCGCCGTCATGAACGCTTCGCCGACCAGAAAGGTGTGGACGCCGTGACGCCGCATCAGCGACACGTCCTCCGGCGTATGAATGCCGCTCTCGGTTACGACCAAGCGGCCTGGCGGAATCCGCTCCAGCAGGTCGAGCGTCGTGTCGAGGCGGGTCTCGAAGGTGCGGAGATTCCGATTGTTGATGCCGACAAGCGGCAGGTCTAGGCGCAAGGCGCGTTCCAATTCGGAGGCATCGTGTACCTCCACCAGCACGTCCATGCCGAGGTCGACGGCGACATCCGCGAGTTCGCGCATGGCCGCATCGCTCAAGGCGGCGGCAATCAGCAGAATGCAATCCGCCCCGATCGCGCGGGCCTCGAACACCTGGTACGGATCGATCATGAAATCCTTCCGCAGCACCGGCAGCGAACAAACGCTTCTGGCCTCTTTCAGGTACTCCTCTGAGCCTTGAAAAAAATCCCGGTCGGTCAGCACCGAAAGGCAAGCCGCGCCGTGAGCGGCATAGCTCCGGGCGATGTCCGCCGGGCGGAAATCCGGCCGCATCACGCCCTTGCTGGGCGAAGCCTTCTTGATTTCGGCAATGACGGCGGCCGCGCCGTCTTCGATCCTAGTCCGCAAGGCCCGTACGAAACCGCGGGGCGCATCGGCATCCTGTGCCTGTCGCCGGACGTCCTCCAGCGGCGTGCGCAAACGGCGCTCGGTAACTTCTTCCGCTTTGCGGGCCAGAATCTTTTGCAGGATGTCGGGGGGATTATTCATGAGTGGCTATGGATTGGCTGAATTCGATCAAGGCGTCCAGCTTCCGTCGGGCAGAACCGTCGTCGATGACCGCTTTCGCACGCTCGACGCCCGCCTCCAGGCTGTCCACCAGATTGGCCGCATAAATCGCCGCGCCCGCATTGAGAACGGTAATGTCCCGAGCCGGACCCGGTTCCTTGTCGAGCACGCTCAGCATCATCTTCAGACTCGCGGCAGCGGTATCGACCGTCAGCTTTCTCAAGGGAGCTCGCTTGATGCCGAATTGTTCCGGCGTCAGCCTATAGGTCGTGATCTGACCGTCCTTGAGTTCCGCGACGTGAGTGGGCGCGCCGATGCTGATTTCGTCCAGCCCGTCCTCGGCATGCACCACGAGCACATGCTTGCTGCCGAGCTGCCGCAGCACTTCCGCGAGCGGCTCCACCCAGACGTCGGAAAAAACGCCGACCAGCTGATTGGGCGCGCCGGCCGGATTGGTAAGCGGTCCGAGCAGATTGAACAAGGTCCGCACGCCGATTTCCCGCCGCGGGCCGATGGCGTACTTCATGGCGCCGTGATGGCGCTGGGCAAAGAGGAATCCCAGGCCGATCCGGTCGATACAGGCCTTGACCTGGTCCGGCGTCAAATCGAGATTGATGCCCGCCGCCTCCAGCACGTCGGCGCTGCCCGAACGGCTGGAAACCGAGCGATTGCCGTGCTTGGCCACCTTGCCGCCGGCCGCCGCTACCACGAATGCCGCCGTGGTGCTGATGTTGAACGTGTGGTTGGCGTCGCCGCCGGTGCCGCAGGTGTCGATGAGATGATCGCCCCTCACCGGAACCTTGGTGGCCATCTCCCGCAGCACCTTGGCCGCCGCCACCACTTCCTCCACGCTTTCGCCCTTGGCGCGAAGCGCGACCAAAAAGGCTCCAATCTGCGCCGGCGTGGCGCCGCCGCTCATGATGGTGCGCATCACCTTGCGCATCTGCGACGCGCCGAGATTTTTCTTATCCAACAGAGTCTGCAGGACGACAGGCATTTCCATCGCGAATCCTTACTGATTCAGAAAATTTCGCAGCAGGTCGTGGCCCTGCTCCGTCAGGATGGACTCCGGATGGAATTGCACGCCCTCTATGGCGAGCTGCTTGTGCCTGACGCCCATGATTTCCTCGATCTTGCCGTCCCGGTCCTCGGTCCAGGCGGTGACTTCCAGGCACTCGGGAAGCGTTTCCTGCTCGATGACCAGGGAATGATACCGGGTCGCCTGGAACGGATTGTTCAACCCGCGAAATACCCCCGTATTCCGGTGATGCACCATCGAGCATTTGCCGTGCATGATGCTCTTGGCGTGAATGATATTGCCGCCGAACGCGTAGCCGATGCTCTGATGGCCGAGGCAGACGCCCAAAATGGGATATTTGCCCGCGTACTGGCGGATGGCGTCCACCGAGATGCCCGCCTCTTTCGGCGTGCACGGTCCCGGCGAAATGACGATCTTGTCCGGGGCGAACGTTTCGATTTCCTCAACGTCGATCTGGTCGTTGCGCACCACTTCCACGTCGGCGCCCAATTCCGCCAGGTACTGTACCAGGTTGTAGGTGAACGAATCGTAGTTATCGATCATCAATACGCGAGCGCTCATAAGCTCCGCCCTCCTTCGATCCCGGCTTCCGCCATGGCGACCGCACGAAATACCGCACGCCCCTTGTTAAGCGTTTCCTCCCACTCGTTTCGGGGAACGGAATCGTACACCACGCCCGCTCCCGCCTGGATATGCAGGGTGCCGTCCCTGATGACGGCGGTGCGGATGGCGATGGCCGTATCCAGGTTTCCCGACCAGCCGATGTAGCCCACGGCGCCGGAATAGACTCCGCGCTTGACCGGCTCCAGCTCGGCGATGATTTCCATGGCCCTGATCTTGGGCGCGCCGCTGACGGTGCCGGCGGGAAATGTCGCGGCCAGCACGTCGTAAGCGTCCTTGCCCTTGGCCAATCGGCCGGTGACGTTGGATACGATGTGCATGACGTGGGAATAACGTTCGATGATCATCTTGTCGGTAACGCGAACGCTGCCGGTCTCCGCCACCCGCCCGGTGTCGTTGCGGCCGAGATCTATCAGCATCAGGTGCTCGGCGATTTCCTTGGGGTCGGCCAAAAGCTCCCGCTCCAGGGCCAGATCCTCTTCGTGGGTCTTGCCGCGCCGCCGGGTGCCGGCGATCGGCCGGACGGTAACGGTTTCGTCCTCGACGCGCACCAGGATTTCCGGCGAAGAACCGACGACGTGAAAATCCCCGAGATTCAGGTGAAACATGTAAGGCGAGGGATTCAGACAGCGCAAGGCACGGTACAAATCCATGGGCGAGGCGGAGTACGGAATCGACAAGCGTTGGGAAAGAACCACCTGCATCACATCCCCTTCGACGATGTATTCCTTCACCCTTCGCACCGCGTTTTCGAAACCCTCCTGGGTGAAGCCGGAGACGAAGTCGCTTTCATCGACCCGTCTTTGCGTCCCCTGCCCCCGATTCGCCGGCAAACGGTTTTGCCGAAGCCCCTGGATCAGCGTTTCCAGCCGGTCCTGCGCCTGATGGTAGGCGTTCGCCTCGGAGGGATCGGCATGAGTCAGAACCAGCAGCTTGCCGGACAGGTTATCGAATACCAGCACATCCTCGGACACCATCAACAAAATGTCCGGTACCCCGATCGGATCGGGTTTTTCGCAGTGCAACTGGGGTTCGATGTAATGAATCGTCTCGTAGCCGAAATAGCCGACCAGCCCGCCGGTGAAACGCGGCAAGCCTTCGATCTGCGGAACTTTGAAGCGTGCGCCGTAGCGGCGAATCCAGTCCAGGGGATTATCGACGCGATTCGCCTCGACGATGCGTCCGTCCCTCTCGACCATTATTTCCGAACCGCATACCCGGATCACGGTGCGGCACGGAAGACCGATGATGGAATAACGCCCCCACTGCTCGCCCCCGTGCACGGACTCGAACAGATAGGAATAAGGCGAGTCGGCCAGCTTGAGATAGGCGCTCAGGGGCGTATCGAGATCCGCAAGGACCTCGCGAGCCAGCGGAATGCGGTTGTAGCCTTGATCGGCGTACTGCTGAAATCGTTCGGGCGTCATGATGTCTTGTCCATCGAGATAGGGCGGGTTCGCGAAGCGTAACCCAATAAGCCATTCCTCGGGTTAAGGCCTTCCGGCCCAACCCGGTTTACGTTTGAGGCTGGTTCAGTGACGCCATCGCTCTTTCAGAATAGGTCGATGCATGATGCTCACGCGGCTTTTTTCAATAAAGCGGGCAACTCGGTCAGGGACGAAACGACGGCATCCGGCTCCAGACACTCGACGCCGTTGCCGCCATGATAGCCATAAGGCACACAGACGACCATGAACCCAGCCGCCCGCGCGGCTTTCACGTCATTCGCGGAATCGCCGACCATCAAACCGCGGGAAGGCTCGACTGCGAAAAATTCGGCGGTCTTCAGCAAGGGATAAGGGTCCGGCTTATGCTTTTCGAATTGATCGCCGCAACCGACGAAGTCCATATCGTGCAGTACGCCCAACCGATCCAGCAGCGGACGGGTGAACCTCGAATGCTTATTGGTGACGCACGCCAGGCGGAAACCCGCCGCCTTGAGCAGTTTCAGCCCTTCGGCAACACCCGGAAACAAGCGACTGCGATTGCAGACGTTCGCCTCGTACAGATCCATGAACATCGGCAAGGCCTCGGCGAATCGCGCCGGCTCGCCTTGAGGCCACATTTCTCCGGTCAGCGCGCGCTTCACCAGCATGTCGACGCCGTTGCCGATCCAGCCTTTCACCCGCGATTCCCCGGCCGGCGGCAAGCCCAGCCGGCCCAGCATGGCATCGACGGCAGCAGCCAGATCCGGCGAACTGTCCACGAGCGTGCCGTCCAGGTCGAAAGCGATGAGCTCCGGCGTGCGATCCAGCATTATTAAATGGCTCTGGCCTTGGCCATTTCCTCGCGCAATGCGCGCACGACCGAGTCGTAGCGGTTCGGATCGCTGTCCTTTCCGGCACCGAAAATGGCCGATCCGGCCACGAAGGTATCGGCCCCGGCCGCGGTGATCTCGCGGATATTGTCCACCTTGACGCCGCCGTCGATTTCCAGCCGGATGTTGCGCCCGCTGGCCTCGATGCGCCGCTTGGTCTCGCGCAGTTTGTCCAGCACATAGGGAATGAAAGACTGGCCGCCGAAACCGGGGTTGACGGACATGAGCAGAATCATGTCGAGCTTGTCCATCACGTGGTCCAGATAATTGAGCGGCGTTGCCGGGTTGAACACCAGCCCCGCTTTGCAGCCCGAGTCCTTGATCAGCTGAAGGCTACGGTCCACGTGTTCGGAAGCTTCCGGATGAAACGTGATGTAACTTGCTCCGGCCTTGGCGAAATCGGGAATGATGCGGTCCACCGGCTTGACCATCAGATGCACGTCGATGGGCGCGGTGACGCCATGCTTGCGCAGCGCTTCACACACCAGAGGGCCAATGGTCAAGTTGGGGACGTAATGGTTGTCCATCACGTCGAAATGGACGATGTCCGCGCCGGCGTTCAGAACGTTTACCACTTCCTCGCCGAGGCGGGCAAAATCGGCGGACAAAATCGAAGGCGCAATCCAGAGTTCGTTCATAGGCGATGGCTCTCTAAAGAAAAAACGGAACGTTCATAACGCTCCGGCTAAAATCCAACTGGGAACACCGGTATCGGTCATCAATCGCGGGCGCCGATCCGAATGGATTGGGTATTTTCACATTTGGCTTTCGGACGGGCAAGCCGAGGCCCCACCAACGTTACCCGCCCGATCCGCCGATAAACTCCTATCCTTTAAAAAATGCCGACGCAAAAGTCCGCTATCTTCCCGGGAGAAAATATGGGAAACGAGACATCGCCAGATGAAACAACGAGGCCATCCGCCACACAATGGTCCGAAAGAAAAAGCGGCCGAAACGAGTTGGTGGCTTGCCTGATCATGATTAGAGGTCCCCATGTGGGGAAACGGATCGTTCTGAATAAAGACGAAATGGTCATCGGCCGATCCAAAAGCGCAGACGCCCAAATCGACGAGAGTTCCGTATCCCGGAAACATGCTGTCATCAGAAAGCGGGGATCCGAATTCATCATCGAGGACCAAAACAGCAAGAACGGAACTCTCGTCAATATGGAAAAACAGATGCTATGCGTCTTACGCGACCAGGATCTGATCACTTTCGGAAACACCCTTTTCAAATTCATCGCCAACAACAGCCTGGAACTCGCTTACCACGAGGAATTGCACAAGCTCGCGATGCTCGATCCCGTGCTGCAGATCCTCAATAAAAAATTCTTTCTGGACTATCTCGAACAAAAATGCAGTTACAGCCAGTTATTTCCGACGAAATTCGCCATCATTCTGTTCGATATCGATCACTTCAAGCGCATCAACGATACCTATGGTCACCAGACCGGTGACCTGGTCCTGCTGCACGTCGCCAACACAGTGAAAACCCATCTGCGAAACAGCGATATTTTCAGCCGCTACGGGGGTGAGGAATTTGCCATCGTCCTGCCGGATAGCGATGCCGAGCAAGCAGAATTCACGGCCGAGAAGTTAAGGTACGCGGTCGAAACCGCCGCCATCGTCCAGGATGAAGAAGAAATCAAGGTTACCATCAGCTTGGGCGCCGCCTCCTTCGGACCGGCCGAGGCGGCAACCTGCTCTTCCCGGAACCTGATAGAACGTGCGGACAGCGCGCTATACCAGGCCAAAAATGCGGGCAGAAACCGGACGGTTGTCTTTCGCGGCCGTGGGTAAACGCATAAATCCCGTGTTTTTGCCAAAAATCCACCGTCCATAGTCGGCAAACACATGGCTGTCGACAATTTCGGCAACTTATGCATGGGCTGCATGCAGGACAAGGGCGAATCCGCGGTTTGCCCCGCCTGCGGGTATCGGCCGGATCATCGGCGCAGCCCTTTCGCACTGCCTTATCAGGCCGTCCTGAACAACAAATTCCTCGTCGGACGCATCCTGGGCAAACCCGGCGGTTTCGGCGTGACCTATCTCGCCTGGGACTTGGTGCTGCACACCACGGTGGCGATCAAGGAATATTTGCCCCGCGACCTGGTGGCACGGGAGGCCAACAGCCTGACGGTTACGCCACACACGCTCGATGGCAGCGAGGAATTCGCCTATGGACTGGAACAGTTTCTGCGGGAGGCAAGAACCCTGTGCAAGTTCAGCCATCCCAACGTGGTGCGGGTCAGGGAGTTTTTTCAGCAGAACAACACCGCCTATCTGGTGATGGACTACTACGAAGGCATTTCTCTCGAAGAATATCTCAAGCGCAATGGCGGCAAGCTCGACGAGGCCACGGCAACAGCCCTAATGCTTCCCGTTTTGGACGGCTTGAAGGAAGTCCATGAAAAAGGCTTTCTCCACCGGGATATCAAGCCTTCCAATATCTATCTGACGAAAGGCGGAACTCCCATCCTGCTCGATTTCGGCGCCGCCCGACTCGCCCTGCACGGGCAAAGAAGCCGGACGCTCTCCGTGATGCTGACGCCGGGCTTCGCTCCTTTCGAGCAATATCTCGAAAAGCACGAATTCGCCCCTGCCGCCGACATCTACGCCATCGGCGCCACGCTTTATTATCTGGTGACCGGCGTAAAGCCGCAGGAGGCGATCAGCCGGTGCAAAAAGGATGAAATGGTGCCTCCGCATCAGCGGATTCCATCCATAACGACCCGCTTCAGCCAAGCCGTCATGATGGCCTTGGCCGTCGATCCGGAACGGCGCCCTCAGACCATCCCGGAACTTCGGGCAATGCTCATGCCTCCCGTACCGGCCAATGGCCCCGGACAGTCCGAATCGACCGCGGTTCCGCGAAAGCCAATGCCGCCATCGTCGGGTCGTACCCGTCTGAACTGCCCTCACTGCAAGACGGCAACATCCGTTCCGATGGATGCGAATCCGAGCCATTTCCGCTGTGCAAAGTGCGGCAGAAATCTCGGACTGCTGAAGCGCAGTCGTTCTGTTCCCGCCTGGCTGTGGGCGCTGTTCGGAACGGCTCTGCTGGTTTGGGGTCTCGTCATTTTCGGGCCGGTAGACCTGTCCCGACGACCGGAGAACCCTCCCGCGACAAGCGAGAAACCCGTCATCGCCCCGGCGGAAAAACCCGCGGCGGCTCCATTGTCTCCGCCCTCGTGGAAAGAACCCGTCCCGCCCCCACCACCTCCAAGGGAAGAGCCCGCTGTTATTCCGGCGCCGCCGCCGTTTCCGCCGGAAAGGGCGCCCGAAGCCTGGGGACCGGAGAACAGGCAACCGGGACAGCCCGAATTCGTACACCGCTTCGATCATCCTCCCTACCCGCCGCCTCGCCATGCCATCGAGGCCTGTCTAGGCAGGACGGCGGGGACGGCCTGTAATCTCCATCCTCCGGACAGGCCACCGTCACGGGGACGCTGTGAACAGGTCCACGCCTATTTCGCCTGTGTGCCCGAGGGACATCCGCCCCCGCCACCTTTCGGACCTGCACGATAACGAAACTCGGCCATAGGTGGCGAAGCGCTATTGGGGAGCGGACTGTAGCCAAAACATCGGTGCGAACACTCAAAACCTGGCTTGCCGATAGCCAAGAAAGTAAAGCCAAAAGCTCTCTGAGGGTGTCGCAAAAGATGTTACTCCTTCTCCCCTCCGGGAGAAGGTTGGGATGAGGGGATCAAAAGAATCAATACCTTTTAAACTCCCCTCACCCAACCCTCTCCCGCTGGAGAGGGCTTTTGCCACCCTCATCCGAGGAGAGCGAAGCGAGGGGGCGAAGCCGTTACGGTGGGGGCGATCCGAATAGGGCTTTGCTTTCTTTATGCGCAAAACGGGACGGGAGAACTCGGGAGCCGGCAACCCTTTGCCGACAGCCCGCTTTTTTCACCCACACTAAACTGCCCGCCCCATGCCGGTAACCATCATCGGACTGTTAAAATGATTTTTCCGTCCCGCCCTATTCCATAAGAAACATGTCCGAACCAGCCGAAAAAAAACTTGTCCTCGTCGACGGTTCATCGTTCCTGTACCGCGCGTTTCACGCTCTGCCGCCCTTGAACAACTCTCGGGGCGAACCGACCGGCGCGGTTCTGGGCGTTGCCAATATGCTGCGCAAGCTCATCGGAGAGTATGAGACTTGCCATATCGGCGTCGTGTTCGACGCGCCCGGAAAGACCTTCCGCGACGATCTTTTCGAGCATTACAAGGCCCATAGGCCGCCGATGCCGGACGAACTCAGGGCGCAGATTCAGCCGCTGCACGCCATTATCCGGGCGCTGGGTCTGCCCTTGCTGATCGAATCCGGCGTGGAAGCGGACGACGTCATCGGCACACTCACGATGAAGGCGGTCGATCAGGGATATTCTGTCGTCATTTCCACCGGCGACAAGGACATGGCGCAACTGGTCAACGACCGGGTGATGCTGGAGAACACCATGTTCGACAGCCGCCTGGACGTCGAGGGCGTAAAAGCCAAGTTCGGCGTGCCGCCCGAGTGCATCGTCGATTACCTGGCCCTGGTGGGCGACACCTCGGACAATATCCCCGGCATTCCCAAGGTAGGACCGAAGACGGCGTCAAAATGGCTGAATGAATACGGCTCGCTGGACGGCATTCTCGCCCATGCCGACGAGATCGGCGGCAAGGTCGGCGAGAATCTTCGCGCCAGTCTCGATCAAATCCCCTTGTCGCGCCAGTTGGCCACCATCAAGTGCGACGTGGATCTGCCGATCGGACCGGACGATTTGAAACGAACCGAACCGGATCAAGCCGCCCTTCGGGAACTCCTGGTCCAGCTCGAATTCAATTCCTGGCTCCGGCAACTGGATGCTTCGAACCCTGCCGAAAGCCCGTCCGCCCCTATCGAGCAAACCTCAACCAAGGGTAACTACGAAACGATCCTGACCGAGGATGAACTGGAGCGCTGGCTGAAAAAGCTGGAGGCCGCGGAATATTTCGCTTTCGACACCGAAACCACGAGCCTCGACTACAGCCGCGCGGAAGTCGTGGGACTGTCGTTCGCGGTGGAACCGGGCGAAGCGGCCTACGTCCCGGTCGCTCACGATTATCCCGGCGCGCCGGCGCAGCTCAGCCGCGATTACGTTCTGGAAAAACTCCGGCCTTTGCTGGAAGACCGGAACCGCCCGAAGCTCGGACAAAATCTCAAATACGACGCCAATGTCCTTGCGAATCACGGCCTCGCGCTGACCGGCATCCGCCACGACACCATGCTCGAATCCTATGTGCTCAACAGTACGGCCACCCGGCACGACATGGATTCCCTGGCCCAACTCTATCTCAATCATCAGACCATCCACTACGAAGACGTGGCGGGAAAAGGCGCGAAACAGATTCCCTTCCAGCAGGTCAGCATCGAAAGCGCCACCGAATACGCGGCGGAAGACGCCGACATCACCCTGCGGCTTCACCACCATCTTTGGCCGAAGCTCGAGGCGGAAGATTCGCTCAAATCGCTATACGAAACCGTCGAAATTCCGCTGGTGCCGGTCCTGTCCCGCATGGAATGCACCGGCGTGCTGGTGGACGTGTACAAGCTGGCCCAGCAAAGCCGCGAGCTCGAAAAGCGCATGCTGGAGATCGAACAGGACGCCTGCAAGGCGGCGGGATGCCAGTTCAACCTGGGATCGCCCAAGCAGATCCAGACCATCCTGTACGACAAGCTGAACATCCCGGTAGTCAAGAAAACGCCGACCGGACAGCCGTCCACCGACGAATCGGTGTTACAGGAATTGGCGGAAAGTTATGAGCTGCCGCGACTGATCCTGGACTACCGCTCCATGAGCAAGCTCAAGTCGACCTACACCGACAAGCTCGCGGAGCAAATCAACCCCCGCACCGGCCGCGTTCATACCTCCTATCACCAGGCCGTGGCCGCCACCGGCCGCCTGTCGTCCTCCGACCCCAACCTGCAGAACATCCCGGTTCGCACCGAGGAAGGCCGCCGCATCCGCCAGGCGTTCATCGCACCGCCCGGCCGCAAGATCCTCGCGGCGGACTATTCGCAGATCGAGCTCAGGATCATGGCGCATATTTCGGGCGATCCCAGCCTGCGCGCCGCCTTCCACGACAATACCGACGTCCATCGCTTCACCGCCGCAGAAGTATTCGGCGTGCCGCCGGAACAGGTCACGCCCGACCAGCGCCGTTCCGCCAAGGCGATCAATTTCGGCCTCATCTACGGCATGTCCGCCTTCGGCCTGGGGAAACAGCTCGGCATTCCCACCAGCCAGGCGCAGCGCTACGTCGACCTTTATTTCGCCCGCTATCCCGACGTCAAAGGCTACATGGAAACGACCCGCGACATGGCGCGGGAGAAAGGCTACGTGGAAACCCTGTTCGGCCGGCGGCTATACATCCCCGAGATCCAATCCCGCAACGCCCAGCGCCGCCAATACGCCGAACGCACCGCCATCAACGCCCCGATGCAGGGTACCGCGGCGGACATCATCAAGCGCGCGATGATCGCCGTGGACGCCTGGATTCAGGAATCCCGCGCTCCGGTATGCATGATCATGCAGGTGCACGACGAATTGGTGTTCGAAGTGGCGGAGGATTATGTCGACGAAGCCGCCCGCGAAATCGGCAACCGCATGTGCCGCGCGGCGCAACTCGCGGTGCCCTTGGTCGTGGACGTGGGGATCGGGGCTAATTGGGATGAGGCGCATTGAGTGCGTTAAGGAAGATCTGAAAATCCTTGTCCACTGGACAAAACCATTGACCCCGGCCGAAAGTACCGGCGCCGGGCATCCGGCGTTGGCAACCGCATGTGCCGCGCGATGGACCTAGCGGTGCCCTTGGTCGTGGATGTGGAGATCGGGTCGAATTGAAGATACCGTCTTGGAAATCAAGAGGCAAGCCGCGGGCCGAGCGGCGCAATGTCGCGAAAGGAATCGCGACCTACAGCGGCACGGTCGTAGGTCGGCAATCCTTTGCCGACGAAAGGGTTGGTAGCCACACCAGTTCAGAAAGAGCTCAACTTAGTCCGGCCAAAGGACTCGATTCAGCACATGGGTATAAATCATGGTCGTGCTCACGTCCTTAGAGCGTTTTCCATCCCGGTGTACGGATTCGTTCCAGGAGGGGAGAACGTAGGTCGGCAATCCCTTGCCGACAAAGCCCTTCGCCGAGCCGATACGTCGGCAAGGGATTGCCGACCTACATATCCGAATCCCTTACACCGATCCGGAAAACGCTCTATGGCCGAGCAGTTCCTGGACGGTTCTGATATCGTAGCCCCCTTCGATCAGATAAGTGGCAAAACTATGCCGCAACGTGTGCGGCGTCGCCGGCTTGGCTATTCCGGCAGCCTGAACGGCTTTTTTCATGGCCCGCTACAATAGCTTTTCATCCACATGATGCCGCCGCTCGCGGCCGCTGCGCGGATCGATCGAATAGCTCCCGGAGGGAAACACATACTGCCAGCCCCACTCTTTCGGGCTTTGAGGATATTTTCGCGCCAAGGCTTGATTTTGCGTCGAGACAGATGGGGTAGGCTCTAATACAAAGTTAGGGAGCTGACTCTGTAGCACTCGATGCAATCGCTGAAGTTGTTGTCCGCGCCATCGCGCAGTTTGTAATCGATGTTTTGTTCGTTGGTATTTTCTATTGGCCCGGCTGGATTATTCTTCGCGTGCTTACGTTGGGTCGCTATCCACCGGCCCAATCACACCCACACAACCGCGAGTTGGTCGCCGTCGCGGCTTTTGCTGCATTGTTGACGGGTGTGACACTATATTTTTCGGGTTTCCCCGCGTGAAGACGTTGCTCTCTAACCCTGCGGTCGAGAGGGACGCTCCGCAAGCGGCGCGGCCGCTCGCTCCGCGCCCCTCACCTCCACGTTAGAGGCCGGCAAGAAAACGCATGACCAAGAACGAGTTCATTAACCTGATGCAGTACCCTCGCGAGTGGGTCGAATGGGGCATGCTCCCGGACGAACTATTGAATGGACAGATCGCAGAATATGAGCCGGGCAGTGAACGGGCCTCGCAGCACTACCGAAACGGTGCCTTCCACTTTTGGCTGCGGCGGGGACCAAGCAAAGATGTTCTTCTCAAGCTAGCCAGATTGAGTTTCCTTGACCCCGACCCATTGATGGCTGATTGGCTCCGAAAAGACTACATCGCGAAGGCAGAAAACGCTGATGGAGAAGTGTTGCGCGTTCTCAGACAGGAACGCCTCTAACCATTTCTTGCAGCCGACGCCCGCGACACTGCATGGCTCGTCTGTGCCTCAGCGCGGGCGCGGCTGAAGAAAATCGTTAAGTATCTTGCGGAATCACAATGGATGACTGAAGAAAATTATCTAAAAGATTTGAATGAATCTTTAAAGATGTTTCAAACATACTTCCCTGAGAAGAGGGAAGATGTAGACATTATTATTCTTCGAGGGCACCAGTTGGCTGAGTCATTGCTTTATAAATTTATAAAACAAAATGTAAATCACCCGGAGTATATAGACTCCTTTTTTATACGATGGGAACCTTTGGTAGCCCTAGTTAGGGCTATGAAGAACGAAAATACAAAAGAATATGATTGGGTTTGGCCGTCCCTTATGCAACTCGAAAGAGCGCGAAACCAGATAGCTCACAATCTCGAAGCCGAAAAATTGCAAATAAAGATAAGGGACTTTATCAATTGTGTACGTTCTAGGGTAAGTGAATTTGGCCAAATTCCGGGAGACGATGATTTAAAGAAAGCTATCTTTATTGTGTATTGTGGTCTTTCTACGGCTTTAGCTGTAGATAAATGGCCCAATATCACAGCAACTTATTTGGTTAGGGATATGGTTGAAGAGCATGGGCGTAAAACCATCAATCAAGGTTGTATTGATGAAAAGGACACTTAATCGGGTAACCAGGGGTTTCTAACCCCCAGTCCCCACACCACCACGACATGCGGGTCCGCACCGGGCGGTTCACGAAAAGGGAGCACACGACGATGTCAGGTGTAGCCATGGGCCTTCATCCAAA